>WNFT01002355.1_pt1 | contig 35147 bp, 25 predicted proteins | sample 5400191 | NCBI WGS metagenome assembly WNFT01 (sample SAMN13153359, study PRJNA577476) | soil metagenome | isolation source: 80 cm saprolite under Madrone tree | place: USA:California | collected 2016-06-14 | reverse complement strand
GCCATAAATGCGGCTGGAGTGAAAAACCTGCCGCAAGTTTGGCCAACGCGTCTTGGCGGCTCGCAAGATGCTTCCCAGCTGCTGCTCGTAACGCAATGCTTCCGTGTGGCTCACGTTGTTCGAGCACCCGGCGACCGTGGGGTCGCACAGAGATTGAAAGCCGTCAGCGGCCGGGTCGCCGTTGTATTCCTCGATCCAGGCAGCCTGCACCTGCTTTTCAGTCAGCCCAAGCGGAGCGAGCACCACATCCCGAACCCGATCATACTGATTTCCCAGGGTCGGATCGCACGACGGGGGTCCGCTCGTAACGCTCCAGACACAGGGCATTGCTCCGGTCAGTGCTCCGTTCACGATTGACAGCGTGGCGTGATTGACGCCAGAATTGGTCGCAGCTTGGTTCACGAAGACCGCAAACTCATCCACAACGGTGGACCTTCCGACTGCGACGAAAACAATCTTGCCCGACGCACTTGGATTCCCGTTGGTATCCAGAGGTTGAATCGCGGCGGCGGCCGCTAAGCCTGCCGTGTTATGGTCTGCGGGAACCGTGTCGCCGCTGTTTTCATATAGGCCTCCCTGGAAAGTCAAATAGTTCTCTGATGGTGTCATGTCCATCAGAGGTATCTTGGTTCCGTTGCCGGTTGGACCGGTTACAGTGAGCGAGCTTGAGCCACTCTTGCCATTGAAAGCAACTGTGATCGTCGCCGTCCCAGCCCCTACTCCCATGGCCAGACCGGGGTTCTGCTGGCCTGCACTCTGAACCGCTGCAACACTCGCATTCGTGGATGTCCAGGTCGCATTCTGAGTGGCATCTTGCAGGGAGTTGTCACTATATGTGGCATTGGCAAAGAATTGTTGTGTTCCATTGGCAGCGATCGTGGGGTTCAGAGGGCTTATATCAATTGAAGTTAGAGTCGGCGGGGCGCTGATCGCTAGAGCAGCTGTTCCAGTCTTGCCGGCGGATGCGGCTGTAATAGTCACCGAGCCGCCCGCGACCCCTGTCGCGAGCCCCGAACTCTGAATCGTTGCCTTGCCGGCATCCGAGGATGTCCAACTCACGGACTTGGTCATGTCCTCTGTCGAAGAGTCGCTGAAGACGCCAGTGGCGGTAAACTGCTGAGTCGCTGACGCTTGAATTGAAGCGTTGGCTGGTGTCACGGCGATCGAAACCATGGTAGCGGGTTGCGATGCGGGGCCTCCTCCGCAGCCCGCAACCCAACCCATTGCCACTCCCAAACCAAGCAATCGCCCGAAGGACTTTGCCCGTTTGGCAATATAGCCCTTTTCGTGATTTACCCCGTGTACGGCCATAGCGAACCTCCTCTGCGGTCTAGACGCACGTTGGTCGCGATGAAGCCCTGGGACGGGAGCAACTCGCCCCCATGATGCTCAAACTACTCGACGGTGACGGATTTTGCGAGGTTGCGTGGCTGGTCTACGTCACAGCCCCGGCGGACGGCGATGTGGTAAGCCAGCAACTGCAGCGGCACAATCTCAAGCAATGGCGATAACAGCTCGACTGTTGGAGGAACAGTGACGATATGATCGGACGCCTCACGAGCTAACCGGTCGCCCTCCGTGACAATCGAGATTACGATGCCATCGCGCGCTTTCACTTCCTTGATGTTCGAGACGCTTTTCTCGTAGCGGGTTATCGCTTCTGGATCTTTGTCGTCACGCGTGGCCAGGACGACGACCGGAAGATTCTCGTCGATCAGGGCGTTGGGGCCGTGCTTCATTTCGCCCGCCGGATATCCCTCTGCGTGAATATACGAAATTTCCTTGAGCTTGAGCGCACCCTCGAGAGCAATGGGGAAATGGATGCCGCGCCCCAAGTAAAGGAAATCACTGTAACGGTGGAATTGGCGCGCGAAATGTTCGTAAATGCCGTCTTGGTCGCCCCGCAGAATCGTTTCCATCTGGTGAGGAATGCACATAAGCTCCTCCACCAGGTGGCTGATGGAGTCTTCGTCGAGCCTGCTGCGGACCTGACCCAGGTACATGGCGAACAGCATGAGCGCTGTCAATTGACTGGTGAACGCTTTCGTAGACGCGACACCAATTTCAGGGCCAGCGTGGGTCAGGATCGTCCCCGCAGCCTCGCGCGTGATCGCCGAGCCGGCGACGTTGCAGATAGCGATTGTTTTTGAGCCTTTTTGATTTGACTCGCGCTGTGCCGCCAGAGTGTCGGCAGTTTCTCCAGACTGGCTGATGCAGATGGTCAACGTTTTCGAGTCCACCATGGGATCGCGGTAACGGAATTCGCTGCCATAGTCCACTTCAACGGGGATTTTGGCCAGACGCTCGATCATGAATTTACCGGTGTGGCCGGCGTGCCAGCTAGTGCCGCAAGCCACGATCTTGATGTTAGTGAAGTTGCGAAACTCTGCCTCGGAGATATCCATCTGATCAAAGCAGACTCGGCCGGAATCAAGAGCGATGCGGCCAGCCAGAGTGTCGCGAACTGCGCGTGGTTGCTCAAAGATCTCTTTTTGCATGAAGTGCTTGTAGCCGCGTTTCTCCGTCATGGCGGGGGTCCACGTGACGTGCTGCACGGGGCGCTGAATCGCGCGCCCATCGATGTCCATCAAGTGGACCCCCTCGGGGGAAAGTACGGCGAGATCGCCATCGGCAAGAAAGAAGATGTTCCGTGTGTGATAGAGAATCGCCGGGACATCGCTTGCGACGAAGTATTCGCTCTGGCCAAGTCCGATGACCGAAGGAGGACCCAGCCGCGCCGCGACAATCTTGTTCGGGTCTTTCGAGGAAAGAATCGCGAGCGAATAGACACCAGTGAGCTGCTTCACACTCTTGCGCACGGCGTCTTCAAGTGGCCCGCCGTTCAAATTGCTTTCGACCAGGTGAGCAATAACTTCTGTGTCCGTTTCTGTTTCGAACCTATGTCCATCCTTCTCGAGGCGCTGTTTTAGTCCAACATAGTTTTCAATGATGCCGTTATGCACGACGACGATCTGGCCCGTGCAGTCGCGGTGGGGGTGAGCGTTTTCCTCCGTCGGGCGCCCGTGCGTGGCCCAGCGGGTGTGGCCTATGCCATAACTGCCTTCGATTGGCGATTGCCGCAAGGATTCTTCGAGATTGCGGAGTTTGCCCGGAGCGCGGCGGATCTCGATCCTTCCGCTTTGATTGACGACCGCAACGCCAGCGGAATCATAGCCGCGGTATTCGAGCCTCTTAAGCCCGTCGAGAATCAAGGGCACAACCTTCTTGGGACCGATGTATCCAACTATTCCACACACACCGTTTTCTCCCGCATTAGAACAAAAAAACTAACTGCAAAGTGGCACCAGCTCAATCGGATCATGAAGCGGTGGATTTGAACGGCGAGACTCGGCGATGAACAAGTTGAAAACGAGAATTCCAGTTTCAGAAATCCTGAATAGCTAAATCGGACAACATGGTTGTAGCTATCCAGTTTGCGGATCAGCCTCCAGCGTTAGCCTCAAATGGAGGCAATGAATGGTGTAGGGGATCCCTTTTTCCGCGGACAGGTCCGAAAGGGCTGTGCACACTTCATGGTCGCAGGCTTCTCTCGTCTCCGCAGGCATGGAAACAAATTGCCCCTCGATGCGGACCCACCAGCCCCAGTGTCCTTCCAGTGAATCGTAATATGTTTCGTACGATTCGGTGACGGAAACCTGAAGCGGATCGAAGGTTCCGCTGAACAGACGAAGAGCCTCTTCTCGGGTAAGCTGAGACCGCATCCGGGCGGACTCCAGAAAGCGTGCTGGACCCATGTATTTCAAGAAGATCGGACTTGTCTTCCGGATGAACTCCTGGCCGTTATTTCTGCCGATGAAGAAAAGATCCACTCGCCCATGGGGCTTGAGCACACGTCGAATCTCTTGCACTGCGGTTCGCAGGTTAGTCACCCAATGGAACGCAAAGATGCTGAACAAATAGTCGACGGACTGAGAGGCGATCGGCATCTCCTCGAAGCACCCGCCCAGGATACTGATGTTTGGGCAACTCGCGATTCGCCGCAGCGCACACTTGCGCATATTTTCAGCTGGCTCTATCCCCACAAATTGAATGTTCGGCTGGCTGCGGCTTGCCAACTGCGATAGTGCCCTCCCTGTACCACAACCCACATCGAGTACAACTTGATCGTCACCCTCGATGACCAGGGAGCCCAGGATCTTCTCAGCAGCGCGGCCCCAGCACGACCGCAAGTTCAATTCGTCGTCATACTTTTCCGCCAGTAGCGAGTACGTCTGTACAACTGGGTTCGCCATATTCATATTCAGGCGGCGGATTGAGAGATCTCGTTCCCAAGAGCAATTCGGCACAGATTCTTCACAACGCAGATATCCTTGGGCTCCACGGTTTTCAGATCAATCGGACGGCCCGTCTGTTCCTCGACAAAGAGAAGCAAATCAACAAGCCCCATAGAGTCCAATAGCCCGTCAGTGATGAGATCGATGTCTTCGGTAATTTCCGCCCCGTGGTGATTCCCAGGCAACTTGTGCTCTCTGATCCAGTTTAGAACTGAAGCAATCAATGCATCTTCTTGTGTACGATTCACGTTCGAGCCCCCTCAAGCAGGCGGACTAGCCCTCCCCGATCAACTTTCCCGTTCAAATTCAGGGGCAGGGCCTCGAGCGTGTAGATTCTCTGGGGCACCATGTAGCCGGGCAAATACGTGCGGCAGTACTTCAGCGCCTTGCCCTCATCGAGCGCCTTCTGGCCCGACACGAAAGCAACAACACCATCGGCAGAACCATCTCGCACGGGCCAAGCAACAGAAACGACTTGATCGGTCCCGCAAGCCTTTCGAAGTATGGCTTCAATTTCCTGCAATTCTGCCCGATATCCTCGAATCTTCACTTGATCATCGATTCGGCCAAGATAGTACATGCAGCCACTCCAGTCTTGTTTGACCAGATCCCCTGTCCGGTACCAGACTGTGTCGTCTGAACTGCCTAGTCGCACAAACTTCGCTCCTGTCTTCCCTGGATCATTCCAGTACCCTCCGGTGACCTGCGATCCTGCTAGGAACAGCTCGCCGGCTTGATTCCTTGGAAGAATGTTGAATTCCTGGTTGGCAATGCTTGATCGCTGTCCAGCGAACGTCCAGCCGATCGGGCAAATGTCGTTCAAACATTCTCCAGGTGAGTGATTTCGGTCCCATCGGTAATGAGAAATGGCTATAGTGGCTTCCGTGGGCCCGTAGAGATTCTCAACGATCGAGTGCGTTCCTGCGTTTTGCCACAGTTGTGCATATGACGTCGGTAGAGGCTCTCCGCAGAAGAAGCTGTATCGCAGAGAAGGGAAGGTATCGGGCTCCAGAAGTTTCATCTTGGTTAAGACGCTAATTACGGACGGGACGGAGAACCAAGCGGTCAATGCGTTATCGCGGATGAACTTAGCCGGCAGCAGAACAGCCCTCTCGGGCAGGCAATACAAGCAAGCTCCCCACTCCCAGGCAAGAAAGATGTCATGAACACTCAAGTCGAAGGTCAGATCGGAGTGCTGGGAGAATCGGTCGGCTTCATTCAGATCGCACCGGCTGCACATGTAATCGATGTAAGCCCGCACATTTGAGTGGGTAACAGCTACACCCTTCGGCTCACCCGTAGTGCCTGACGTGAACAGTAGATAGGCAATCGCCTGGGTGGAGACGGTGGTTTCGAAGACAGAGCCCTTGCTCTCCTGGACGTCTTTTGATAGCAGGTACCGATGGATAGGAAAGTCCCTTCGAAGGTCAGTGGCATCTGCAATTTCGGGAAGAATAACAGTCAGAGGCTGCTGAAATCCTTCCAGGAGCTCACTAAGGTGTGGGATGCATTCATTCCCAACGATCACCTGATTACAACCGGACAGAATCATCATTCTGCGAGTACGCTCTGCTGGGAATTTGGGGGTTAGTGGCACATATCCTTTTCCAGCGGCAAGAATTCCCAAAATTCCCGCATAGGCCGTCACGCTTCGATAAGCCAGAATGGCGACCAGCGGAGAATTGGGCGCCTCAGTCCGCAGTAGCAGAGACGCGAGCCGGCCTGCCTTGCGTCTGAGATCGCCATAGGTGAGAGTTTCGCCGTCGACGACCAGAGCTGAACGCGATGCGAACCTCTCGCTCGATTTCAGGAATCCACCGACAGTATTCCGCAACCTATCCTCCACTCATCCGTTGGATTGGAACTGCCTCTTGGGCGTCTCCGCTACTAACGTGGGCCGGATGAGACGAGAAGTCCTCATCGCGGGACGTTGGCGCCGCGGGGAGCCTGGAGGAATCGCCCTCTGCGATGTGCGACTTGTTACAGGCAAAATCGAAAGCGAGTCGAGCGTGCTTCAAGTCCTCTTCGCACAAAGGAACGTCGAGAATGAACGTGCGGCAACCCAAGGCCAAATATCGTGCCAATTCTTCTCCGACTTGCTCGTAGCTGCCCACAAGATAGGGACAAAATGTTTTGTAATTCTCAAACGGCGCAAGCCAATAGCTGCTGTGGGTAGTCTTGTTTTCTTCGATGGCGCCCGACAGCTCATGGTGCCAAACAGAGTCCGAGACTTTCATCGCCAGCCCGTGAATCATTTTCCCTTTCTTTTCCTCGGGAAACCTTCCACGGGCTTCCTTCCAAGCTTCCTCTTCGGTCGGGCGCACCACCACCCCTATACGGATCCCGAAACGGCTGCCCCGGTTTACCGCCATGGATGCACAGTCCTTTGCGGGTTTGGCGTAAAGGACCGGCACCGCCTCGAGGAAACGGGCAGCAGACAGACCGGCTTCGGAAGATCCCGAAATTAGCACACCGGGAAATAGTTCTCCAGGTAACGGTGGCGTCATTTTGAGGTTATTGACCCGGTAGAATTTACCTTGAAAAGTAATCGCGTCGTGATCGGCCAGCAGGGCCTTGATGATCGTCGCGTATTCGACCAAGCGCTCGTACCGCTCATCGTGCGGTGTAGGATCGTTTAGCGCAACCAAGTCGTTCTTAAAACCGCCTGCCACAAGATTCAAATAAATGCGACGACCGTACAAAGCGCCCAGCGAAGACACCATCTTTGCGACTGTATAAGGATGCATGTAGATGGGCTGCACCGCGACAAGGGGGGCCAAGTGCTTCGTCTCTTGGACGATTACCTGGGAAACCAACCAGGGGTCCACCTGAGAGTTGTCGGTGTAGACCAATATCCCAGTGCATCCCCAATTTTCACTCCAGCGACCTGCGTCAGCTACAGCCTTGGAGTACGGGTTCGACATTTAATCTCCTTGGCAGGCGCCCGTCAGACGCCGGTTCTAACTTCGCTGCATAATCCGGCTTCTTTTCAGAAATGAACGCTGACTAAGTCGCGTCCAAAATCGAAATCCAGATTTTAGGTAATCCATTCGGAGTGCTCGGTAGACCGAGACAATTCGCTGCGAAACCACGTCGCTTGATAAGTCATTTCCTAACTCGCGCCCGTTTGACCTTTTGCCCTGCCTCAAAATCTCGGAAATGGCCTTGCCGATTTCGCGGGCATCCCGGGGAACAATCACGGATGGCCGGACTCCTTCCAAACGTTCTCGGACATCTCCCACATCCACCGAAACCACAGGAAGATTGCAAGCAATCGCCTCTTTGACCACGTTGGGAGAGCCTTCCCAGTCGCTTGTCAGCAATAGACAATCGGCGGCGTTCATCATCGATGGAATGTGGTTGGGAGGAACATTGCCATCCAGGACGGCAAAACGGACTTTTCCGCACATGGACTCAGCGAATTGAACCGCAGCCCGGGCTAAATCCAAACGCTTGCAAATTGGATCGCCCGCGTTGAAGAGAACCACGTACTCGCCTTTCCCCCATCCAAGTTCCCGCCGCGCTTTTTGCAAGTCGCGAGGATAGAAGAGAGTCATATCCACGCCGGTGGGAATGACGGTGACGCGGTCCCGTCTCCACCAGAGTTTGTCCTTTAGCTGATTGCTTACGCAGATGATTCGTGCCGCTCGCAAGGCGGCAATCTGTGAGAGCAATGTGCCAAGGGTTTCCCGCAGCCATCCGCGGCTGCGATTCGGGTTCAGGTCGCTTCCCCGATACGTGACTATGACTGGGAGAGTTGTACTCAGAACGGCCAAGAATGCTGTCATCGTCCCGTAGTGCGCGTGCACTATGTCAGGTTGGAACGTCCGGATCTCTCTACGCAATCTGCGCCACTCGCCTAGGACCACCCGTGGAGACGTGCGCGAGGTTACGTGGTAAGTTTGGCAGGTGACTCCCGGACATTCGAGAGACGCCACCTGTCTGGTAACGTGGATCATCGAAGCTTTCGAGCTGGGCAAAGGAGTGACGGCGAGTACCCGGAGGGGGCGCTCTTCTTCACTTGCGCCAATCGGTCCCGGCCCTACAGCGCGGGCTTCCAGCATCCCAGCCATCGTTCTAGGCTCCATAACATATAGACTTGCTGATATGTGTTGAAACGACTTCGTTTCGACCCGTTCCAAGTTTGATCAACAAATTCGCACAGCAGCTGGTTGGAATACTCCGGTCGAATGACATCACGAATGCCAGTGCCCCGAGAGTTGAGTAAAGAGCGCACCTCCTCCCGGCCATTGCGACCTAACCAAGAATCCAATGGAATTCCGAAGCCGCCCTTAGGTTTCTCGACGATGGCTTTTGGCAGATACTTCTCGGCGAGCTTACGCAGGATAATTTTATTTTTCTTGCGCGAATACTTTAGATGCAATGGGATCTTCGCCGCGCACTCTAGAACATGCTCTCCCAGGAAGGGAACGCGGACCTCCAGCCCGTGGGCAGCGCTCATCACGTCTACCTTCCGCAGGTAATCTCCCGGAAGCGCATGACGTACCGTCGAATCGACAAATTCCTTTCCCCCTGGGTTGCTGGTTCCGTGCCCATTGAGCGACATGGAAGGAACATAATTGCCCATTGTTTTCATGACCGCCGGTTCGATCATTTCAGGGAGCTCATCCGGAAAGGTGTAACAGGATAGGGCCAGGAGGCGGCCTTCATCTCTTGATGCTGCCGAACGAATAAACCTTTTGCCCATGCGAGAGAGATGTGGGGCAATTCCTCCAATCCCTCCTAGCGCCGCCCCTGTTGCCTTCAGGAACTTATTTGGCAGCGTGCCTGCCAACTTTGCCATATCGGCGTGATAAAACCTCCGGTATCCGCCGAACATCTCATCTCCACCGTCTCCGCCAATGGCAACCTTTGCCGATTTCCGAATCTCTCTACAGATGAAATAAGTTGGGATTGCTGAAGAATCAGCAAAGGGTTGATCGAATTGAACAAGAATACTTTCTATTAGAGAGATGTCCGCGAGGCGGGGATCCAGAACGATCTTTCGATTCCGAACGCCAAGGTCTCGGGCAACGGCTTCCGCATAAGGCGATTCATCATAGGCGGCCTCTGCGAATGAAACAGTGAAAGTCTCCACATCTTCCCTAAGCACTTTTGCAAGAAAAGCGACCAGCAGGGAAGAATCGATACCGCCACTCAAAAGCACCCCAATCGGTACGTCTGAAATCAAATGCTCGCGTAGACTTTCGGTCAAAGCCGCCTGGGTTTGTTCCAAAGCTTCTGATTCCCCCATATTGCTTGGAAATTGGAGCCATGACCAAAATCGCCGCTTTTCAATCCCTTGCCGAGAAACCCGTAGCGATGTCCCCGGCTCGAGCTCGCGCACATCCAGAAACATTGTCTTGGGTGCGAGGGGATAACCAAGAACAAGAAAATCTGCGAGTGCCTGATAGTCCAAGCGGCGGGGGACGCCGGGCACCCGTAGTATGGCCTTGATTTCCGATCCGAAAAGGAAACCAGAAGCCCCGCAGTGGTAATACAGCGGCTTGATACCCGTTCGATCGCGGGCCAAGAAAACCTCGTGCTCCTGTGTGTCATAGATCGCTACGGCAAACATTCCTCGGAACCGCTGCAGGCAAGCCGGTCCCCACCTGATATAGGATTCCAGCAATACTTCGGTATCGGATGACGTGCGAAAGCAGTGCCCCAGGTCTTCAAGCTCTTTACGAAGAGAGCGGAAATTGTAGAGTTCGCCGTTGAAGACAATCACGAACCGTCCATCGGTAGATTGAATCGGTTGGCGGCCTCCCGCGAGGTCAATGATCGCCAATCTGGTGTGGCCGAGTCCGACGTCCATTTCTGGAGACAGCCAAGTCCCGTTTCCGTCAGGACCTCGATGCGCAAGACTGGAGGTCATCGCTGAGAGTACTGCCGGCGAGTCTCCGTGATTGTCAATATTATAGAAGCCGCAGATTCCGCACATTTTGAATAGTCTTGGGTAGCCAGGACACTCAATCGGTACTGAATTTGGTTAGGACGCCTGAACTATTACAGGTAATGTTCACAAGCTGGCAAAAGCGTTTGAAGTACGGGGGCGGCCGGAGTATTCAGCAATGAGTTTGCAGACCTCGGCACAAACCTTGTCGAGCGGTTGCGTGCCGTCGACTCTCACAAAGTTGCGGACTTGCATTCCTTGGCGAATGAACGCTTGCCGGCGATTCTCAAGCTCCTCAGGAGTTTTTTCTCCTTTGCGGGCGAAGAGAACTTCCGCAGGGGCATCCAGGTAGATCACCAAGCTTGGCCTGGGGTAGAGCCGTGTCAGAATCCAGCGGTGCAGACGCTTCTCGAAAGCCCAGACATCGCTAGCGACCCCATCAAGAGAAAAGTCGAATAGAAAGTGTCGATCATACAAGACGATGTACCCCAGCGCCTGGTAGCTCCAAGACAATAGTTGTCGATACCATTCCTCGGCCAAGAAGTTGGCGAGCCGGCCCGCCGCCCAAAGCATTTGTCCCAACGACATTTTCTGGCTGCCGCTGGTCGCAGATGATTCGTCTCCCGCTTCTGATCTTTCGGGATTTCTGTTCCGTCGTCTCCGGAAATATCCGACGAGGCGGGAGGTGGGCAGTGCAAAGTTGCAAGCCTCGATGTTATCCCCCATGTAGATGGCCTTAAATTGAAAAGGCGACGACTCCACAAGCGCGCGGCTGATCGTCGACTTGCCTGCTCCATCAGGGCCAATGAGTGCTACTGAAAACATGCGAGAGTTCATCGCGAGATTGCGCCTATTGGGCTGCGGCGGTCTTTGCATTGAAATATTGCCTCCTCATCTTTCTCGCGACAACTCGGTGAGTTTGCGCACCGCCAAAAGCGGCCATGACTGCCTCATCGAACTCGCTCTTGTTCTCGGGTGTCCCCGTTTCGCGCAAGAAGCCGAGGTTGCTAAAGCGAATGTCCCGGTAATTGCCGATCTCGTTTAAATCGAACGCCGTTTTGATCTCTCGGACACCATCCTCCAGCGTATACCGGCAACGGAATCCAACCCGCTTCTCAATCTTGGAAAAATTGACACGGTAGTTGCGCCGGTCCGCATTCTCGGCGTGCTCGATTTGCGTGCCCGGAAACACTCGCTGCACAACTTCGGCCACGTCGGTGAGTGTATGGTTCAAGCGGTTGTCACCCACATTGAAGATTTCCTGGCTCACGGATCCCAACGGGGCGTTTAGAAGGAGCATGATGGCCTCGGCAAGGTCACTCACGTGAACGAATGGCCGCCATTGTTCCCCATTAAAGATCGTGATTCGCCCATCCTGTTTTGCTTTAGCGGAGAGAAGGTTCACAACCAGGTCAAACCGTGGACGATTCGAAAGTCCAAATACCGTCGCAAAGCGCATGATAACCGGATGGAAGCTCGCGGTCGCGCTTTCAAGCAACGCCTGTTCGGACGATACTTTTGTCTCTCCATACAGGGACACTGGTTCCACCGTTGAGCTTTCGTCCATGATTTCATCAGTCGCTCCGTAAACGCTGCAACTCGAGGCAAACAAGAACCGTTCGACGCCGTAGCCTTTGGCGATCTCGATAAGCATTCGAGTTGATGCGTAATTGATCTCGACCGTAGTCTTATGATCTAGTTCGCAGGCCGGATCCCCAACGATTGCCGCCAGATGAACAATGCTCGACACTTGATGCATGGCCTTTACGACATCCTGAATATTTCGTGAATCGCCATCCACGTAATCGAGATTGGGGTGATGCAAAAGGTCTTGAATGGGTTCCAGCCCGTACACCGCGTTGTCCAATACCCGAACGCGTCTGCCCTCTTCGAGTAAACGTCTAACTAGACTGCACCCGATGTAACCGGCTCCGCCAATTACGAGTACTAAGCCCTGTCCCAAATCTGTCGACCTGCGCTTTTGGCCGGTTCTCCCTTCGCCGATGAGCCATTCCTTAGCAACGCGGATTCCAACCAAGCCCAATAAAGCTGCTCCCGCAAACGGCAGGGAGACGCTCCGACCGATTAAATTCTTGTGCCAAATAACAAGAAAATTCACCGTAGTGAATACGCTTAGGGACAACAGGACCACGATGATAAACCGTTTCAGCTTCGCTATTGTCGGATAGGAGCGCACGTGCGTATAAAGTCCATTCAGAAAGAAAACCGCGGGGAATAATACCGACAGAATCAGAAATTTGGAGATGTAATAGTATCGGAAAGCGCTTGCCAGACTCGATGCGCTCGGCCATTGGTCCGCCCGAGTCTGATAAGCTATTGAGACCGCGAATGCAATCAGCATCGCACAATGAATAATCACAAAATCCGCGAAAATGCGGGGCGCCACATGCCGCCACTTAATTGTTCGTAAGGACGTTCGCATTTGATTTCTCCCTTGAGTCAGAACAAGTCCATTTCACTCGCACGAAGTTTCTGCACGGACCCGTATCCCTCAGTCTGCTGCCCCTTCACTGGCAGGTGGACTGGTCTCTAGGCTCTTCGTCTGAGATCCGCCAGGGATGAACGGGGCCCCTACGGTTAAAAGAATGTTTTTGAGATCTTCGAATAAGCTGATGTTGCGGCAGTAGGTCAGATCGATTTCGAGTTTGCGCCGCATAATGGTGGTAACGTAGAAATGCTCTTTGTCTGCCCGGCCAGCCAGGAGTTGCTCTTCATTGATGTGCGCCAATGAGGCAGGCCCCGTTATTCCAGGTTTAACATCCAGGATTTTTCTTTCCGCCAGATTGTATTTCACCGTGTATTCCGGGACTTCCGGGCGTGGTCCCACCAGGCTCATTTCGCCCCGAAGGACGTTGAATAATTGCGGAAGCTCATCCAGCTTGGTCTTGCGAAGAACTCTGCCCACTCTCGTTATGCGTGGATCTCCCGATGCTGTGATCTTCGGCCCGCGTTTGTCCGCTCCATGAATCATGGTGCGCAGTTTGAAAACCTGGAAGGGCTTGCCGTTCTTTCCGACTCGCCATTGGCGGAAGAATGCAGGCCCGCGGGACTCCAACAGCACTGCCACCGCGCAGAGAAAAAGAATAGGACTGGCGATAATCAAAGCCACTGCGGCTCCGATGACGTCAAATACTCTCTTTCCATGCCGAATGTAGAACGCCGCCCTAACGCCGGCCGCGTCTCGTCCGATGCGGTTCTTGGGTTGTTCCGCCGCAGTGACCTTCAAACCAGGTTTCACTCGCTTCTGCGCTGGGATCCTGTGCAACTGTGGAATACCACTCATCGGCGTCGCCTCCTGTTTGTTCCGTCGTGACATCTCGTTGCAAGTCACGGCGTGAATGTGTTGCCCTATCTTCGAAACTTGATGGAAATGTCTTGCAGGGCTTCGACCACTTGGTTGACATCTTCGTCTGTCATGCTTGGATAGATTGGCAAGGATATGCAGCGATCAAAGTAATCCTCAGCAACCGGAAATTCCCCCGGGCGATATCCCCAGTTCTTCTGGTAATAAGGATGAAGGTGCAGAGGAATGAAGTGAACCGAGGTTCCGATTCCACGCTGCCGGAGTTCTTCAATCACCTGATCGCGATGGATGCGAAGCGCGGAAGGTTCCACGAGGACAACATAGAGATGCCAGGCGTTTTGGACGTCCTGCGCGGTTTGTGGTGTGCGGTACGCCTCCAGCAACATCAACGCGCTGTCATACTTTTGCGCTATTTCAACTCGCCGGCGCCACATCTCCTCGCAGTGAGAGAGCTGGACGAGTCCCAATGCGGCCTGGGGGTCGGTGAGGTTGTATTTATACCCGGCCTCTGTGAGTTCGTAACGCCAAGTCCCTTCCGCGGTGTACCGCTTCCAGGCGTCGCGGCTCATTCCGTGCAACCGCATCAGGCTAACGCGGTTTGCCAACGCGTCATCGTTTGTGGTTACCATTCCACCTTCGCCGGTTGTAAGAGTTTTGGTGGCATAAAAACTGAATGCTGTCATGGGGCTCAGGGTCCCAATGTTTTGCCCTCTAAACTTGGCGGGGATTGCGTGTGCAGCGTCTTCGATGACTGTCAAACCGCTCGTTGCCGCAAGGTCGAGTATGGAATCCATGCGGCACGGGTGGCCGCCAAAGTGAACCGGCATAATGACCTTGGTCTTAGGCGTGATTTTTCGTTTGGCATCTTCCGCGCTCAAATTGAAATGGATTGGATCGACATCCACCAGCACCGGCTTTGCTTTGAAGTACGTCACGACTTCTCCCGTCGCGGCAAAGGTCAGAGTGGGAACCAACACTTCGTCGCCTTCGCTGAGGCGGGCCGCATCGAGGGAAAGATGTAGCGCGGCCGTACAGGAGCTCACGGCGAGAGCATGGCGGACGCCAATAAACCGGGCGAATGCCTCTTCGAAGCTGCGCGTCTTGGGCCCCGTGGTGATCCAGCCGCTCTCTAATGTTTCTGTGACAGCGCGAATCGCCTCTTTCCCAATGGAGGGAACGTGGAATGGCACGGATTTTGTCGCTGTCGAGGTTGTCATGGGTGTAGTCTCTCCAGATGCGTAGCTGCCAACGATGGATCCTGTGGAATTAGGGCCTACTGGAAAACGAAAACTACTTAGATAATCGGTTTGATGAATCGGAATGGTCTGATAGTTAAATGCGCGGTTCAGTGACTCGCTTAACAAAACTGGAACCCAGCTCGGTCACGTACTGCCTTACTTCCAACCAGAAGGGTTTAAGGTCGCCCCACCGGTTTACTTCATATCGCGAGGCTTTCTCGTTGAAATTCAAAAACTGCACAATCGATTCGACCTTGCCGAAAGGCAACGGGCGGGGGCGTGGTCCGCTGTTGATCAATACCTTCCACAGGCTTACCAGGTCACCCAGCAGCCATCGGCATTTGATTCCCGTGATGTATGGCTTCACCTTGCCTAGATTCTTTCCAATCGCCATTTGATAAAGGAGCCAGGGAAAATCCACTCCTGCGTCAATTGCCAATTGCAACGATCCCCAGAAGCGGCCATTCACTTCCATGAGGTACGGAGTTCCCTCAGCGGAAACCTTGAACTCGACCATGGCGACGCCGTGCCATCCAACGTGTTCGAGTATCGCGCGCGCCATCCTCTGTGCTTCCGGGTTCGGCTCGATGCTTTCACTTAGAACGCTGACTCCCCCCGTTGGTGGTCTTTCTCGCAGGCGCCGGTGCGCGAAGAACACAATTGGTTTGCCATGATCACAAAGAACAAATACTCCCTCGGCTCGGCCCGAGATGTATTCTTGGATCATGAAGGGGTGCTGGCTAAAGTACTCATACCGGGCGCCAACCTCTTTTAGCTCTTCCATGGAACTCGCGTACTGCACGGAGGTGGCGATCCAGCGTCCATGAGACGAGATCATGGAACGATAGGGCTTCAGGACTACGGGAAACTTCAGCCCTTTGCAGAGCTCGTCGAGTGAGTTGATCTCCCTTACAAACTCTGTCTTCGGTATGGGAAGATTGAGTTGTTGTGCAAGCTTCAGCAGCCTCCACTTGTCATTCAACGCTTCAAAAGCTTTATGTTCCCCGAACGGTACTCTCAAAGATTCAAATTCTTCGCGATGTCTCAACACCGTCGAAGTGCTTAGCTCGGTCATCGGCAGGATCACTCCGATCCCGCGCCGCGAGCATTCTGTCTTAACCGTCTCGAGGAACCCCTCCAGGTTGCTGGCCGGGGACGGGTAGGTAAAGCTCTCACTACAGTATCTCGATGCCCCCGCCAGCGTTCTCTTGGTCTCATCGGCGACTACGACTTGCACTCCCTTCATTCCCAGAGAGCGTGTTGCCGCGAGCGCGCTTCTCGTGTTTCCATCTAGGATCAGCACCTTATCCAAATCTAACCTTGGTTGCGAGTCCGGCCTTTTCAATGGGGCGTCCGACGGCGAGATCGCCGTCCCGATTCCGCCGTCGAACGCGAGCATTTCACGAGTCAGGGGTTGGCTATTCATCTAGTTTGTCCAAGAAGATGCGAGTGTTTGTTTCTTGTCCCGTATGTGGAAATTCCGAATCCAAACCTAGGCTTGCGAAACCTGTGGCACACCGGATCGGTTCGTGGATTCACGAGCGGCTCGATGACTCTCCCAATGGGCCTCTGCCGGGCTAATGCCTTTCACAAAGATATATTGGTTATTGCCGCGGCCCTTGCCGCCCTTCGACAAAGTTGAATGGACCAACGTAAAGCCTCTTGTCTTGTAGAAATCATTGATTTCGTCGGCCCTGGCAACTTCAAACGGGTAACCGCCGAGCCAATCCAGAATGTCGGGCCAGAGCGACATCCCCCGTCTCTTTCGATATCCGAAGTATCGTGAGAACGGATTGCTCCACCCGATCAAATCAAGCGCCAATCCGTGGGCTACCATGCATGCCAGGTAAAGCGGGGTAATAAGAATCCGCCACGCGAGCGACCGGTTATAGAGCACCTTCACTGCCTTCCAGACTCGCGAGGCTTTGCCTTGGTCGTTGTAGATTGCAACGAAAAGAGTTCCTCCGTCCTGAACTCGATCACTTACATTCTCCAGGGCTTGCCACATGTTGCCCGTGTGATGCAGGACGCCCCATGAGTAAACGATGTCGAACTTCCCCAGCCGGGATAGATAGTCAGCATCGAGAACACTGCCTTCCTCGATCGTCCATGTATGTGTTTCGGGGGGGGGGGAAGCGGCGTTTCAATTCCTTTGTGCAACCGACGCTTTGCGGGTCATAGTCGAAGGAGTGAACCCGGTCAGCGCCCAGCCGCATGGCGGCCAACGAGAACAAGCCGCTTCCCGAGCCGACGTCTAGGAACGAATTTCCTGCCAGCGTCTCCATTTGTAACATTTCCCGTAATGATCGCTCGGCTTCATGGATGCGCTCTTCACTCAGTGTTTGCAAGAATCTTTCCCAGTTCTTCCCGAAACCGAACCGTTCGCCACGAGAAACTTCTTGTGAGTGTGTATTCATCGTCCCTCCCGGTTAGTCGTCAGCAGTTTCCTAAAATCGTATTCAGAACTCTTTTCATCCTTAATACTGGAGTCTAGTGCGGGCCTAGACGACGCTGGCTTGATGCTGGGACCGCCCTCCAATGGGATTCCCTTTAAAGCTTCCATGGCGCCAGCCATCGAGGTAGGTGCCCAGCCGCAACAGGCGGGCATAGAAAACTGCAATTGATGTTCGAGGAGTAATAACAACCCGTCGCAGCCGCAGAAGGTCAAGGGAATGCGACTTGTTTTCCCCGCTGAGTGTTGTGAAAGCCAGCCGAATGCCCTCGTTTCTCAGAATCTCAACGACAGTGTCATTATGATTCCCGTTGGGATAGCAAAAGACCGGCAGGACGGTCCCGATCTCTCTTTTGAGATCTTCTTGAGATCCCCTAATCTCTTGGCGCATTCTGTTCGGCGTTACCTGGGTCATAATGGGATGTGTTCGTGTGTGCGATCCAATCGTAAGTCCTTCTTTTGCAAGTGTGCGCAGTTGGTCCCAGGTCAGGACGCTCCCCGAATACTCCTGTCCCTCCACGAGTTCAGCACACACCGAATCAACCAGTCTCATCGCCTCATCGTGCGGGATGATGGCGCAGTAGTCTTGGACTTTGCGTAGGCCGCGCCGCTTCTCTTCAGAGTTACGGAGCGGCAAATGGCCGAGCGGAGTTCCGTACAATTCTGTTTGAGCAGTAGCTTTGAACGCCTGATACAGCTTGTCCCCCGAAAAGGGCACTTCGCGATGGTCTGGATAAGCAGTTGGAACGAACATGGTCGCGGGCAGCCCAAACCGTTTCAGAATGGGCCACGCGATTTCGGCGAAGTCGGCATAAGCGTCATCAAAAGTTATCAGAACGGCTCGTTTGGGAAGGGGCGCCCCGTACTCAATGCCGTTCAAGAGCTGGGGCATACCGATGACATGATAATGACGCGCCAGATGCTCCATCTGGCGCGCAAACACCGCAGGTGTTGCGCTCACGCTGCGGGAGTCAACGGCGGGCGTATCCCGCAATTCAGCGACTCGATGGTATGCCAGGATGCGAAGCACTCTGCCTTCCTCCTTTATTCTCGGGGTGGTTGCAAAACCGTTTTCGGCCCCTTTGGAATCAATACCTTAACGACGGGCAAAAGGAATTTCAAAATATCTGCGGTCTTTACTCAAATTGTCCTTAACTAGAAGGTTCACGTCTGTTATGATGTTTTGGTAAAGAAGTGCGCAAAGTTCCAGTTGTGAGGCAACAAGGTTCAAATCCGGTAGCTCCGCTGCCGTTTTTTTTGCCCGCGATTCTTTCCCAGGTTGTCTGCTACCTTTTAGCAAGTCTTTGTCCTGTAACTCGATGTCTTGTTTTCAATCACCTACGAACCGCCCTATTTTGGGCAACCAGTTGCCTCCCCTTCTTTTTCAATGACTTACAAATTGCAAATCTTGTAACCCCTTTGTTGTGATAACGATATGAATTGCCGGGGGTGGGGGTAGGGCATCCATCGAAATGGCCTTCACGGACTCTAGCCTTGATATAAGAATGGCGTTTCTTGTTCTTCACGCATGGAATGAATAATCCGGACCGTCGCGCTAGATAGAGCCACCAATACCCAGAAGTACCTCTGGTAAGACAAGTGAGCGAAGACAGCCGAGATGGAATAAGCGCAGAGACAAAGAAAGAATGCGGCCGCCCAACTGGCGATTTCTGGATTGCTTTGCATCCACAGGCGGCGTTCTTTCCATAGCTCATGCATGATTACGAAAAAGATCGCAACCAAGCAAGGCCAGCGTTTCCAAATAAAGGTTGTGCCCCATGTATTTCTTCGTCGTTTCAATCAGGCCAACGCGATTGGCATATGGCACCGAGTAATACTCCGCAAAATGCCCCGGGCCAGCCCCAAAGATCGGGTGATCCAGGAACACATGCCACGTCGCGAGGTTCAATACGTAGCGGTGGATAGCGGAACTGTCCGGTGCTCGATAGGTGTAGTCTGTGTGCAATAACAGGCTCTTCAAATCCTCCAGAGTTGCCATCCGGGTTACAACCGCAGGTGCAAAAGCCGCGATAAGCACACTCACGCCAAGGACTGACGCAAGAACGTGGCGCGGCTTTAGCAATCGCATGGACGTCATCATCCCAAGTAAGACGACACCCGTGAGAAAGGCCCCGCGCGAAAATGTGAGCAACAGACCACCAAGGATGAGCCCGCCGGCAACCAAGCCGAACATTCGCAGCGTGCGCGTGCGCTCGGTACGAAACGCCAAAGCGGCAAAGGGAAGGAGAACAAGCAGTATCTGTCCATATCGATTGGTCTCGCCGATCGGACCCGCCGCTCGCAACTGGCCTTCGGCTCCGCCCCTCCCTGCCACCGTTCCTAACGGCCGCAGCGAGCGCTCTTGCCCGCTTGCAGTCAAGGTGACATCCGTCCCCATCTGGGCCAGGCCGCCGTAAATTCTGTCCTCGGTATGTGTTGCCCTTTGGTAAAGCGTGAATCCCCCCATCAGGCTGCCAGCGAGAAGCAGGGCCCATGTCGCACGTCTTAAAGTGGAGAAATCCCGAATGACATTGGTCAGAAGAAAATAGGGGACTAAGCCCTCAACCAAATAGTCGGCAACCCGTGCACCCGCAAGCCGTCCGTCCAGGGAAAACAATGACGACATGAGTAAGGCCACCAAAAAAGCCGACATAAGAATAAATCCGCGATCGAATATTAACTTTTCTTTGCGGATCAATAATTGGTGAACCAAAGACACGGACAGAAATAACCCCATCGCCGCCAGCACTATAATGATCCGCGGATTTTGGTCCGCGGATCCCGCTGTGACTTGAATTGCCCTCTGGGTTCTCATCGCGAGAACCCCGATGTTGGAATAAATTGCGAAGAGAACCACCAGCGTTCCCATCTCCGGCCAACGAAGCATCAAGCCAAGAATCCCCATAATAATTAGCGCGCCTGCCGCCAGTAACACGTTCTGATTCAGGAGGAAAAAGATCGCGAAGCCGACGGCCACACACGGCACCAGGACCTTTGCGTTCTTTAATGTGAACGCATCAAAAAACATTCTTCTCTCGAATGTTGGCGTATACATCTTCAGGTGAGAAGCCGCGCGAATGGCAAGCTGAGCAACTCCGGGAAAACTTCCATAATTCTGAGCTTCTTCTTGGCAATGGCAAGAACGAGCAGAGAAACGCATCCCGCTAAAGGCAATGCCAGAAAAATGCTCAAGGAACTGAAGTATTGGAAAACAAACAGACCTGCCGCGCCCAAGGTGATTGCCAGATAAATGGACAGATATTCACGATCAAACGCGTTGAAATTCGCCGCTCGAAGCAGTCCCATCTGCATCAATAGGTTGTAAATGACCAGTGATGCCGCAGTGCCAATTGCCGCGCCTACTGCGCCGAATCGAGGGATCAAGACGAGATTTAGAACAACATTGAGCAGCACGGCCAGCACGCTCATCACCGTGATGTAACGCAGCTTTTTGACTACCTTGAGCGTTTGCAAGTTAAACCCGAGTGCCACATTGAAATAACTGCCAAACGAAAGTAGCGCCAAGATAGGAGCGGCCTGCTCGTAGCGAGCTCCATAGAGAAACACAGTCAGCGGTTGCGCCAAAGAAAAGGTCACAGCAAAAATTGGGAAAGAGATCACGGACATCCACGCAGCCGTTTGCCAGTAGAGTTTGTTAATCGCGTGATAGTCCGAGTTGGCCAACAAGCGCGCCGCTGAAGGAGTGTAAAGGAGCGTGAAACTGGCCATGACAATGCTGTTCATCTGGGCAAGAGGAAGGACAGCCCGGAAGTACGCGACGTCTGACATAGTTCGAATGGCGCCCAGGAGAAAGATGCTGACCGTGGAAAGCGCCACCGTAGCCAGTATTGAACTAAGCCCCGGCACGATGAACGCCAGGATCTCTTTCACCGGAATCTTGATTTGCCTTGGGTTGATGTGCTGCAGTAGTTGCTGGTCACGCAGAAGCCGCAAATACATCCAGCTATACATCAAGACGCCGAAAATACTTGCAGCGACATACCCATAAGCGAGGAAAATCACGGTTGCGTTCCGCCACATGAGGAGAATGACGACGCCGAGCTTTAGCCCCGGCCCAAGTATGTACTTGCGAAAAAAGATCACGCGCGTGCCAGCGAAACTCGCGAACAGTCCATCCAGCATGGCGTCTGCGGCCTCGACTGGGACCAAGAAGATCAGAATCGGCAACAGCCGCAGGGCAAGCTCTTCATGAGTTAGCAGATGGGAAAGAAATCCGGGAGCCCCCGCTATGCTTGCGACGATGAGCAGTCCGGTCCCAAAGATCACGCCGGCCGCAAGGAAAATCGTCCCAAACAGTTTTTCGTATTCGCCATTTTCATAATAGATAGGAACGTACCGCGAAACGGCGTCTTGCAAGCCCAGTGTGGCGAAGAGTTGAAGGAAAGCGACGACCGATAACCCATAGGCAAGTGCACCGTAATGGGCAACCGAGAGAAACCGCACCATCAAGACCTGCGCGCAGAAGTTGATGCCCAGCGAAAGCACTCTTCCGCCCAGAAACAGGCTGGACCCCCGGATCTGTGTATGGGTCGTATCCTGTTTGCGTTGAACTTCCGGCCGGTCAACTTCAGCGATAGCATCCATCGTGTTTGGTTTTCTCTTTGGGTGTGTCAGGCAAGTGCTGAGATGCCGCTGCGAAAGCCGAGACAATACAAATGTCTTCGCGAAACTCTTGCCGGAATTTGCAATTGCTTCGGACTGCTATGCCGTATTCGCTTCTGCGGCAGAGTCGGAGGCGCTCGTTTCGAAATCGTGTTTCACATGCTGCGAAGGCCGCACTAAGTCTTTCGCGTCTGATCGGTATCTTGCTAACTCGCGACGCGTTGCCCGTTCGGGCGTGCCAAACCTTAAGCACCACTCGCCATCCAGTCGCGTGAGGAACGCGCTGCCACTCTGAATCTGTCGCGCCAGTTCAGGATTACGAGAATGCACGAGCAGGCGATTACCGAGAAAATAGAAGCAATACTTTCCTGATAGTTTCTGCGAAAGCTGCGGCTCCAGCCTTCCGTGAAGAGCTATCGCCCCATGAGTCCATGCGTCGTAAGCAAGATGATCGAGTACCGCGTCAATTGACGAAGGAGATGCCCAGACCTGGACGACTTGGCCAACGCCGCCGTGCCTCAAGTAGTACATATACCAGCCGATGATCTTGTTCCCCCTGTTTCGCAAAAGCACTTTCCGAAGACTTCCGTGCGCCCTCATTCGGTCCATGAAATCCAGAAGCCACGTCACGGACTCAGTGTCGTATTCTGGCCGAAGCGAATGGGACTCCGAAAAGTCGCGCAAACAGACAAGTAGTGTCTCCGCCGTGAGTTCCTCTTCCGAGATCAATGGCAACTTCTGGCGGAAAGGGCTGGATGGCAGCCTCGCGGCGACGGCGTCCACAATTTTGCAAACCGGTTTGCAGCCAAGCGCGATGGCGTCGAACAGAAGACCTCTTCCAAAACGAGACACCGCATGGGCCGCATAGAGCACCGGCCGAAGCGGCCGCGACCAATGCATGGCATACAACGAAGCAGTGCTTCCTCCCAGCCGGGTCCAGATTTGTTGAGTCGTGTGATTTGCCGTATCGGTCATCGCCAAGTCTTGTTTCCCGGAAAGAAAGAAGTCGATTAGTTTCAGGCCTGCCATCGTGGAGCGGCTGTCCGGGTTGACAACCAAGGAAGTCCCGAGAGCAACCTCGATTGGCTTGCCATGCAAAGACATGCGACGCCGCAAGATTCCCAGGAAGCCCACAACTCTTCCATGCCCATTTTGATAGACCAAGGAAGGCAGAGCCTTCTCCGAGAATGGACTGTGAAAGAAAAGTTCTCGGAAATAATCTTCCACAGCAGACGGCGGTGAACTGCTGCAGCCGTGCAAGAACCTCCACGTCAAGGCAGCGACTTGAGGAATGTCTTCTTGGACGAATGCTCGTACGGAGCTCATTTGTTCGCACTCTTCTCCCGACTGGGAACAGGCGAACTAATCTTGGCCGCAAAAAACAGTCGCATCAGATGAGGCTCTGCACAATTCGGTCGTTCAGATTCATGCAAGCACGCATACGGCCTCGTTTTGGACATTGGTGGTGCTTTCGCAGAATGGCTTTATCTTTTCGTAGAGAACGGAAAAGTTGACCGGATGCGGATGCCAAACGATATACGTTTCCTTTGCCATCAGCGCGCGTGAAAGTAATTCATATTGATGCGTAGGAGATTCCTGCACGAAGACGTTCTTCGCTGCGGGAAACGCAAATTTGAAGGCCAGATAGTGTTCCATGAACTTGCTCTGTTCATATTGCGCCATGTGCGCAATCCGACGCGCCATTTCGACCGGCGGAGTCGGCCGCACTTCCACGCATGAATCATCATGACTAATCAGCAGGAACACTTTCTCGGGCTTTGCAATCAACGAGCCGACTCGGCTGCCAAAGATTGCTTGTGGACTAACCTTAGGGAGGACACGACGCTGAACCGCTGAGACTGCTCTCTGCAGCACACTCGCGGGAAACGCGCCGTTGATTTTCTCGCCAAGGATCCCCTGCATTCTGCCAAGGTGACGAAGACCTTCGAATACCCAGTGCCTCTGGCGTTTGATCGCTCGACGAACATCAGGCACGGTTTCCAGGTGCGAGGGCGAGAGTTCAATCTCCCTCGGCAGACCGCACATCATTTGTCCATCTCCACTGAGGAGGACCCATTCCTCCCCGATGAACTCCGCTCCTTTGGAAGCAAATCCCAAAAGTGCCGTGGTCTTTCCGCTTCCAGCCCACCCGGCCATCAGGATGCCTGTGCCATGATGTACAAAAGCTGACGCATGCACGGCCACAAAACCCTTCGCCAGGGCCGTCAAACTCAAGATTGGCATCAGCAAGGGCACTGCCCCTCGGCCACGCTCGCAAACAATTTCACAAGGCTTCCCCACCAGGTCAAAGGGAATCCTGGCCATCGCGCCGTTGGTGCGCTCATCAAAAACGAAGAATCCGTCGTCGGTGAATCCCTTTTGCTTAAGCCCCAAATGTCGTAAACGAGGCGGCGGCAGATGCTGCACAAAGCGGAGCGTAATGTCTGGTTCGCGCAGCAACAGCCTTTGGAGAGGTCCAAGTTGTTTCGTAACAGCTGCCACGTCGGCGGATGTCGGCTCAACGAGCCGAATTCCCAGCACGCCATGGATGTCAAACTCCGTGCTCCGTTTATCTTTGGAAGGTTCGGTAGTCGGCCCAATCATTTGGATATCTCTGACACCGCTGCTCATTCTTTGACCGGCTTGCTACGAACTGCTCCTCAACAGCCTTTTTAGAGCTTTTTGTAGAGGGTTTCAGGAATGGAAAAGGTGTGGTTGTTGAGTACCGCGCCCAAGATCTTCACATTGGCGGCGGCCAGATTTTCTTTAACCGCCCGCGCCGTCTCTCGGCGTGTAAGGTTTGACTCCAAGATTAGAATAACTCCGTCGGCGATCTGGCCGAGGAGCAGGGCATCAAGGTGCTGCCCGACAGGTGGGCCGTTAACCAAGATATAGGAAAACTCTGCGCGGAGTTCAGTCATGCGGGAACGCAGGCGCTCGGATTTCCACGGAGCTTGCGCCTCCCCGCGACGGGAGCCACCGGTGAGTACCGAGAGGTTGCTTCCCGAAAGAGGGTGAACGAAATCTCGGATGGGTCCGGATTCGAGGACAGCATCCGTAAGTCCCCGCAAGTTGTCCACGCCGAAGCATTCATGCAGGGAGGGGGAGTGGAGGTCTCCATCGACAACGCACACTGACGCGTCTGTTTGGCTCGCGAGGTTTTGTCCTGCGCGAGCGCAAATCCCGACCGCTCCATCCACTTGCCCAACCTGGTGGAAAACCACCAAGCGTGGCGCTTCGCAAGCTGGCAGAAGAAACACTCGCTGGACCAATTCGGCCTCTTCCTTAGTACCAATCGGGGGAACCCGGGTAGCCGGCCGCCGAGGCTCCGGACTTTCTTGAGAAATGTTTTTTGGCCCGAATAATTCTGTTGTCTCTTTGGCTCGTAGAAGTACTTCAATATTCTTGCTCATACGCCATTCCTCCAATCAACTTGCGAGCCACTCGATCTGCTGTCTCTATTCGTGTGCATAAGAATTCTGCCAACGGATGTTGCGCAGATACCTTCGTGACAACCGTCGCTTCCGTCTGGACGGCGATCCCATTGAGTCATGCCGTTCAACAAGTTCTTGCGTTCGTCCCGAAGCGCAGAGTCATCCGCGGGCTAGCGGAGTTCGCGACGAAGCTCACTTTGTTGATGGTCCGCGAGCCAAGTGTCTCCATATCTAGGTCAACTAGAACCTCGTGCAGGACCGACCCATCGATAATCGTTTGGCCATTCGCGAACGCCAAGGTTAGCGCCTGGAAACAAAGGTTATTGATATTCCGTGGTGTCCCCCCGCTACATGAATGGATGATTGCCAGCGCGTCGGGCGTGAACAATGGGTTGCCCCGGTAGCCGGCAACGCGGAGCCGATGACCTATGTAATCAGCGGTCTCATTTACGCTAAATTCCGTCAATCGGCTCAAAATCGAAATTCGCTGTCGAAGCTGAACCATGTTTCCGCTCGCCAATCTATCTGCCAATGGCGGTTGGCCAGCAAGGAGGATCTGCATCAGTTTCCTACCTGGAACCTCGAAGTTGGAAAGCATGCGTACCGTTTCCAGGACAGAATCGTCAAGGTTCTGCGCTTCGTCAATCACGACCACAACGCGCCTGCCGGCGCGGAGTTCGCGGATCAGGGCGTCATTCAACTTGCGGTGCATGCGCCCCAGGTTATCGTCCTGATCATCGATGCCCAGATCGGTCATGAGTGAGCGAAGAAACTCGCGCGGGTCACAATGTGACTGGAACAAAAAGGCCGTGCGGGCGGAGTCTCGCAGTTTCTCCAAGAGGTGAAAGAGCAGGGTGGTTTTCCCCATTCCCGGCTTTGCAATCAGGGCCATGAACCCACGCTGCGTCTGGATCCCATAAAACAGGGAAGCCAGCGCCTCCAGATGTGAGGGCCCGAAGAAAAGAAAACGGGGATCGGGAGTAACCCCGAATGGTTGTTCGCGTAGGCCGAAATGATTGACGAACATGAGCTCTACCTATGACCGTTTCTTGGAAGGGTGGCTAGTAACGGAATGTCCAGGTATTCCTTAACCTCGGAAACCGTTCGGAACGACGGGTCGAGATACTCGCCGACGAAACCCGCTCCCAAGCTCACCAGCGCGGCTATTACAACCGCTAGAATCAGCTTCATTTCCAGCGGAAGCCCGGTCGGAACCAACGGAACTGCTGCTGCCTCCGCAACAGCCACATTAACAATCTTGCTCTGGTCCAGCGCGTCAGCGATGCGCGCTTCCTCGCGCTTTTTGCGGAACAGCAGATAGCTGTCCTCGTCCGCTTTAGCCGTCCTCAACAGTTCCTGCTGAACTACGGATTGCTGGTCCAGTTTCAGGGCCCTGTCCTGAAGAGTCCTGACTGCACCGGACAACGCCGAAGAGCGCGCCTTCAAGCCCACCAAGTCGGCCTCGGCTTTGGCCATTTCCGTCCTGACCCATTCATGAGTCGGATTCTGATCGGTCGTTTCCTCGTGAACTGCCCCGGCTTTGGCATCAGCGATTGCGGCGACAGCCTGAGTAATTTGCTTCTCCACCTCCTGCACCAGCGGATAGCTCGGTTCGTAGGCCTCCAGCAATTCCGTGCGCTTGATTTCCAGGTTTAGCAGGGTAGTTTTCAGGTTGGCCATGAGCTGGGGATTATCCGCGGTGCGGATCTGGGTGGTGACGCGAGAGGGAATAGACGTCTCTTTTTCTTGCAGAGCTCGGACTCGCTGTTTTGTCTCCGCTACAGCCGCCCGCGTTTGCTGAAGTGAGACGTCGAAGTCGCTGAGCTTCTGCAAAGTAACTTGCTTTTCGAAGTCCGCGGAAACGATTCGTGATTGCTGATTCATTTTGACCAAGCGCGACTGCGCATCGGCCAGGTCGTTTTTGTACTGATCCGCTTGCTGCTGGAAGAACTCCGAGGTGCCCTGCGGATGGTGAATCGCCGCGTGCTTCAATAGGTAGAGATTTCCCAGCTCCGTAAGCACCTGCTCCGCGGTCTGCGGGGAACGCGCTTCATACGTCACCTTGATCAGATTTGAGTTGTTCATTGGGATCACATGCAGGTCCTTCTCCAGCGCCAGGACCGCTTTAAAAATTCGCTGATCCTTGTCAGGTGCTAATCCAAAGGCTCCCAGCACACGCAATTTGATTGCGCCCAGAGACCATGGATTCTTGATTTCATGAAGCCCGCAATCAACAACCGTTTGTTTCAGAGAGTCGCGACTTTGGAACAACTCCACTTCCGACGAAATCTCGTCTGGAGTCAGGTTGCGGTCTGCTTCGACTACATTGCCCTGAGGGGACACGACAGGGTCGACACGGTCGCGCTCCACGAGGATTTTCATCTGCGCTTCATAAGCGGCGGGCAAGATGGCAATTGCAAGAACGGCGCCCGCTAAGAGTCCCGCGAAGCAGAGCAACATCAGTCGCTTGCGGCGAAATACTACGCTCAGTAAGTCCCGCAGCGAAAAAGAAGGCGTTGGGACAGTGTTGCCATTGCCGCTACCGTTGTGCTTCCCAGATTTCACTTCGTCCATGTTCAACCTCCTTGGACAATTTAGAGTCCGCGGTTACAACCCTGGATTGAAAAACGTTCCCAGAGTGGCCACTGGAATAAAACGTTTGATCTTCGAATAGGTGTTCCTGGGGACGTACAGCATGTCACCAGGCCGCAGATGCGCATCTTCACGCAAGTTGCCGCTCTTGAGCATTTTCTTTAGGTCGAATTGCCGTGTTTCCACCCAATCGTTCGAAACGCGGCGGAAAAGCCAGACTTGTGAGTGTTTCGAACTTTCTGTGAAGCCGCCTGCGATGGCTACCGCCTCTGTCATGGTCGTGTCTCCCCGCAATTCAAACTTCCCTGGATGCCCGACTTCTCCACCCGCGACAAAGTAAGGTTTTTCAAATTCTGTGAGCCGGACCGTGAGGATGGCGTTATGCAATGTTTTCGCATAGGCTGCCCGAATCGACTCAGTGACGTCAGGAACTGTTTGTCCTTCAACGTGAAGATCGCCGACACCGAGCAAAGTAATGAAGCCATCCGGTTGGACGGTGACCGTTTGATTGAACTCTGGGGTCAAAGCAAAGTTCAGCTGCAGCACGTCGTCTTTGACCAACTGGTATCGCGGGTTCCGATGATGTAGTTCGGGGTGCTGCGCTGCTTCTTGGGCGGTTGTTTCGAGTTTCAATGCAGCAGAGAGTCCGTCGGGTGTGCCAGTCGCCTGCTTTCCTTGCGCTGCATGCGTTATCGTCACAAGAAAGATCCCAGCTCCGAAACAACATAGAATTCTGTTACGCATGGATGTTTCTCCTCACTTCCCCTTATGCGAACCTTGATGATGCTGCCGTAAGCAGCGGTTTGTTCTCTAATGACACGCTTGACTGCCTGAGTCGGTGAAAGTCTGACCTGCGATCGGTATGAACTGCCAATCGTAGCTAGTTGCATGCAACGTTAGCTTCAGAACGCCAAAGGTGCTGCTATTGCGGACTTCGCTGTTGGACGCGGTGGTAGTGAAGGACTGGAGAGATTCGCCACCCGTTCCAATGACGAACTCGCGGAGACCTTTCGCCACGTCCAAATTGCTGTTGGGATCTTGCGGAGCGAAGCGCTCATAGTTGTGAGCATGGCCGTTGATCACCAGTTCTGCCCCTGCGTTGTAGAGAATCTGCCAGAACGGTTTCATTGCGGTCGTGACAGCGCTGCTGGTGGAGCTATAAAGCGGCTGGTGCCAAATCGCTACTGTGCAGGCGGTCGGGTTGGCAGTCAGATCAGATTGCAGCCATTGACCCTCTGCTGAGGTGGCGGTACAGCCGTTCACGCCAGCTGAAACTGTGCAGATATCATTGATGATGACGACGTGCCACGCGCCGTAGTTGTAACTGTAGTAGCCCTTGGTTGGATCACCTGCGATCGCCCCGAAATAATTGAAGTAACCTTGGGCGTTAGGGGCGATGAAGTCGTGAACCCCGACTGCTGGTGCTGTTCTGGACCTTTGGCGGCCCCATGTGGCGTCGTAGCACCTGATGTACTCGGTTTCCGCTCCGTTAGGATACGCGAGGTCGCCCGCCACGAATACCATACCTGGGATGGAATCCAGCAAAGCCGCTGTGGCCTGCGAGTGGGCTGGCGTCGGGCCGCAACCGCCGATGTCAGCCGCGCCCACTAGTGTCACATCCTGAGTCTGGGCGATGACGCGGCGCTCGAGGCACCAGACAACGAGGAAGAGAACAGCGCAAGTTCCGATAAGAAGTCTTTTCGTAAGCAAGTTCGTAGGTCGCAATTGAAATTGATTGATCGAGCGTTTCCTTGACATCTCAAGTTCTCCCACTGATTTGCAACACTGGGCAATCTGCGTCGTCTGCGCGTAAGGACAGTCTTTACTGCCCCGAGCCTGTCAAGCTCACTATCTGCGGGCTGCTGTTGGCGTTATCGGTGATGGTTAGCGTTCCGGTGCGAGTCCCGGTTGCCGAAGGCGCAAAAGTCACACTGATGGTGCAACTGCCACCCCCGGGCAAAGACGTGCCACAGGTATTGTTTTGGGCGAAGTCGCTCGCATTTGTGCCGGCGATTGAGATGCTGGTGATACCCAGAGTCGTGTTGCCGCTATTGGTTAGATTGACCGTCTGAGGCGCACTGCTTGTGTTGACGCTCTGGCTGGCAAAAGTCAGGCTGTTCGGAGAGAGCGATACGGACGCGAACTGATAAGCGCCCGCGTCGTACCCCGGGCCGCGCGCGACTCCATCCTTGTCAAGGGGCTGGACGTAAGCCGAGTTGCTGAAACTGATGGCTGGCGACGAAGAGGTCAAATGCCAGTTCTTGGTTGAGGTGCTGACGAATAGAGGATCTTGCGCCAAGTTGTTTGTGAGGCAACAACCGCCCGCCAAGTACCAGCCCGACCTTGAAGTGCTCGTCGGGCTGAACGTAACGTTGTGATCGAGGACGTTCGCTACTCCGGTACGGAGCGTACCTTGAGGATCATTCAATGGGTCGCCGTTACCGTAGGCGACGTTGTTCGCTACGACGTTATTGTCGCCCCAAACTGTAATTCCGTAGCCTGCGTTATTGACGACCGTGTTCTCCTCTACGGCCACATTCGCCGGTATCGTGTTGCTGCCACCTGAATAGAGCGCAATTCCGCTACCGTTGTGCTCGACCACATTGTTGGAAATAAGACCGCCATTCGCGCATCCTGCCGTAGTTGAACCCCAGAAAATCCCGTTTACACCCGCGCTTATGCCGCTGTCGTGGAGGTACGAGCCGAGAACCTGGTTGTTGCAGCCGTTGGACTGGTTGTAGGCGGCGTGGTAATCGAAGTTTGCGATTTCCACGTGGTCAAACGTCACGTCGTGGGTATTCAGTACGTCAATGCCGTTGATCGTCAGGCCCGAGGTGCCAATCTGGAATACGAGGCCGTACGGCGGCATCATCGCCGTGCCCTTGAAGATGACAAACGCGCCGTTGACACGGGTGTTCCCCTGTACCACTGCTACTTCACCAGGGAAGTCCTGGATGGTGATCGGATTGCCAGCCGCGCCGCTGTTGTTCATGATTTGGCTGTAGGTTGTGCTGCTCTGCGACGGATAAGTGCCTGCACGCAAGCAGACCACGTCGCCCGCCGCGCTGCTGTTGAAAGCCTTTTGCAAATGTTGCCATGGCGAACTCAAGCTGCCGCTGTTCAAGTCCGAACCGCTGGAAGAGACGAACTTCGTGCAGCCTGATGCCAGGCCCGTCCCCGAAAGTGCGATGGTCTGCGGGGAGTCGAGGGCGTTGTCCGCGATGCTGACCGAGGCTGTGCGCGTCCCGCTTGCCGTGGGCGAGAAGATCACGGTGACGGCGCAGTTGCCCCCCGCGGCCAGAGAAGAGCCGCAGGTGTTGCTTTGTGAGAAGTCACCCGCATTCGCGCCGATGACCGAGATGCTTGTAATGCTCAACGAAGTGCCGCCATTGTTACTGAGAGTGACCGTCTGAGCCGGGCTGGTCGTGCCGATCATTTGACTCGTGAACGTCAACGAGGCTGGATGAGCCGCAGGTGATGCCGGGGCAGGATTCACTGTGAGAGTTGCCGCACTGCTCGCTACGTTTCCCGCTGAGTTGCTGACTGTCACTGCGAATTGCGCCCCATTGTCGGAAGTCGAAACGGGCGAGGTCGTATACGTAGAAGTATTCGCCCCGCGGATGTTGGTGCCGTTCTGCTGCCACTGGTAACTCAACGGATTCGTGCCAGTCACCGCCACACTGAAGCTGGCCGTCTGACCGGCCGTCACCGTAGCGTTTGCAGGTTGCGTGGCGATCGACGGCGGCGTGTTCACCGTTAACGTTGCGGCGGTGCTGGTTACGCTACCCACCGAGTTGCTGACCAGTACAGTGAACTGGGATCCGTTATCCGCCGATATCGTGGCCGGGGTCGTGTAAGTAGACGAGGTTGCCTGGTCAATGTTCGTCCTGCTTTTCTGCCATTGGTAGCTCAACGGCGCAGTGCCCACAGCCGCCACGCTGAACGTCGCTGTTTGACCGAGGGTGACAGTCTGGCTGGCCGGCTGAGTCGTGATCGTCGGCCCGCCTCCCGTACCGGTCAGGCTCACCGTCTGCGGGCTTCCGCTGGCGTTGTCGGTAATTACCAAGCTCCCGGCCCTAGTTCCGGAACTGCTCGGCGTGAAAGTTACATATATCGTGCACGTGGAGCCGGCGGGCACGCCATTCCCGCAGTCATTGGTCTGCGCAAAGTCTCCAGTCGCGGCAATACTGGCAAGGTGCACGGGTGCGGTACCCGAGCTCGCCACCAGAATTGTTTGAGACCCGCTGGTGGTGCCGACTTGCTGGTTTCCGAAATTCAAGGTCATCGGGGAGAGCGCGACGGCAGGCGCGAGGGCAATTTGTGCAGCAAAGGCATCCGCGTAGCTCCCGCCGAACGTGGCTTGAACAGCATTGCTTGTCGGAAAGTTTGAGGAACCAGCTTCTCCCGTTAGGTACGCGTTCGCCGATGAGTCCAAGGCGATACCAGAAACTTGATCAACGTAGTTGCCACCGAGATACGTTGAGAAAACGAGACCTGAGCCTGCGGCATTGAACTCCGAAAGGAATCCAGTCCCGTAGAAGCAGCCCGAACTGTTGCACGTGCTTTGGATAGCATTCGCCAACGGAAAAGAAGCGGAATACGTCTGTCCCCCAACAAAGACATTTCCAGTATCCACGGCGATAGTCTTTCCGAAATCCAACCCATTTCCATGGAGGTACGTTGAGTAAACAAGCCCGGAAAAATTAGGCGCAATCTTGGTGAGGAAAACGCTTGCACCACCAGGACCCAGCGAGGTCTGGTAGGCTCCTGAGGTAGTTGGGAAGTCAGCCGAATAGGTGAATCCCGTTACGTAGACGTTGCCGGCGGTGTCGACTGCGATAGCGGAGCCGTGGTCAGTGCTGTTACCGCCGAGATAGGTCGCACGAAAGAGCGCGGCACCGTTTGGACTGATCTCCGCCACAAAGGCATCGGCGCTTCCCGGGCAACCCTCGCAAATGGCCTGGAGAGGATTTGCGAGCGGAAAATCAGTTGATTTGGTGGCACCCGCGACATAGGCGTTGCCTGCAAGGTCCACTGCGATGGCCTCTCCCCATTCAGCATTGCTGCCGCCGAGATAAGTGGAGTACACAAGGGCCGAGCCGCTGCTGTTGATTTCCGTCACGAAGGCATCCGAGTCTTGGTTGCCTCCATTAGCGGGTTGGATCGCCGCCACCGTGGGAAAGTCTGTGGAGTAGGTTTGCCCCGTCACATAGACATTGCCATTGATGTCCACCGCTATCCCTTCGGCGTTGTCCGTTCCGCTGCCGCCCAGGTAGGTCGCGTATTGCAGCGCTGTCCCTCCAGGGTTCAGCTTGGCCACGAAAGCGTCTCCTGCACCGCTGTAAGTGGTCTTGAAGGCTCCGGCGGTAGTCGGAAAATTGCTTGAAAAAGTCTGTCCCGCGACGTACGCCGCGCCGGAAGCATCCACAGCAATGGCCTTGCCCATGTCATTGCCGCTTCCGCCCAGGTAGGTCGAGTACACCACCAAACCATTGGCCGTCAGCTTGGTGACAAAAGCGTCCCAAAAATATCCGTTGCACGTGCCGGACGTGCCGCAGATGGTTTGGAAGGAGCCTGCGGTGACGGGGAAGTTGGACGAGCGAGTAAAGCCTGTGACATACGCGTTGCCCGAAGCGTCCACCGCGATGGCGGTGCCGGAATCGTATCCGGCGCCTCCCAAATAGGTGGAATAGCTCAATACCGGGTCGACAATGAGCGGCTGGTGGCGGTCATAATCGCCGACTTGAAAGCCGACGTGGCCATCGGCTTTAAGCACATACCCGCCAGCGATGCTTTTCCGCCGTCCGGCAGTGGTCGTTTGATAAATTCGGGGCTTGCCGAGGAGCACCTCGCCGCCGGGAATCCGGAGGCGGAGATTGCCTTGAGCGTCGATTTCTACTTTGTTGGCGCCTTGGCAGTCCAGGGCGATGACCTTAGGGTCGGCGCCGGGAGCAATGACGAGGTCATATTCCAGGCGGCCGGGAGTTCCGTAGTAAACCACGCTGACGCCGGGGTAGACGTCCTGGTAGCGCACTTGGGCGTAGGTGGGAATGTCGGAGCGCCACTGTTTGGGGTCATTGCCGATAAAATAGTTCACTTTGCCGGGAAGCTGCTGGGAGCCCACAATGCGAGGCGCACGGTTAGCCCCCGCAAAACCCATCCGCAGCGCCCCTATCAAAGCAGAACTGCTTTGGCTTTCAGCAGCGGGGCTGCGCTCCGATTCGCGAGTCTGCTGACCACTCGTTCCGGTGCTGCGCAACGCCACAACAACTTCATTCGACGTCAGGAAAATTGTGTAATCCTTTCCTCGCGCGACGAATTTCACTCTCGGATCGGTTTGCCCCTGATTGATCTCGAAGGCCAACGGGTTTTTCTTGTACCTCTGCAAGAGGGAAGCGCCTAATGCTCGTGTGGCTTTCTTCGATTTGCTATGAGTTGTGTCCGAACCCGACCATCTCTCGGAAAACGACACAGCGCGGTAGGACTCAGAGACCTCCTGGCCCCACACGACCATTATTTGGTCAACGCCTAAAGAGAAAAGCACTAGGCCAACAGCAATACCGCCCACCCCGGGCTTAGCCCATTCCATAACCTTCTTCCACCTCTATGGGCTGGTAACGGACCTGATAACGGGCACTGTTCCCGCGCCGCTTGCGCTGACACAGCCGCCGGGCCAAGAAGAGGATTCACTAATGGCAGGCTTGCGTGCCGGAATCCGTGAAGGTTTGGCCCGCAACAGGGATGAACTGCCAATCGTAACTCGTGGCGTGTAGAGTGAATTGAATGACGCCGTGACTCGTGTTGTTCCGGACTTCGCTGTTGGGCGCGATTGTGGTGCTAAAAGACATGAGAGATTCGCCTCCTGTGCCAACGACGAATTCGCGAATGCCATTGACCGCGTCCAAATTGCCGTTGGGGTCTTGCGGGGCAAAGCGTTCGTAGTTATGGGCATGACCGTTGATCACAAGATCGGCGCCCCCATTGTAGAGAATCTGCCAGAACGGCTGTACAGCCGGAGTTGCGTCGGCACTTGTTGATGTGTAGAGCGGGGTATGCCAGAGGGCTACTGTGCACGCAGCCGGGTTGGCGGCCAGATCTGCTTGAAGCCATTGGGCCTCGGGCGAGGTCGCTGTGCAGGCTCCAGGCAAAGTTGGCGCCGGCGTGCAGACGCTATTAAGGACTACCACGTGCCATGCGCCGTAGTTGAAACTGTAGTACCCCTTCGTAGGATCGCCCGCTGCAGGTCCGAAATAATTGAAATATCCAAAACCGTTTGGAGCGATGAGGTCGTG
>WNFT01001731.1_pt1 | contig 35173 bp, 30 predicted proteins | sample 5400191 | NCBI WGS metagenome assembly WNFT01 (sample SAMN13153359, study PRJNA577476) | soil metagenome | isolation source: 80 cm saprolite under Madrone tree | place: USA:California | collected 2016-06-14 | reverse complement strand
GGGCGCCCAGCCAGAGCAGCGGCGGCGCCACCATCATCAGCAGCAGGTGCTGCGTCATGTGCGCCGACAGGCGCTGGCCGGCGAGGACGTCCAGTGATGACGCCACCGCGAGCGCGATCGCGCCGAGGCCGCCGAGAAACGCCGCGAGGCGGCCTGGGCCGAAGCGCTCGGGCGTTCGACGCGAGACGTTCCGCCAACCTGCCGCGTAGATCGCTCCTGTGGCGACGACCGCGCCAAGCATCGGTCCAACCTGCGGCCACGCTTCCCCACCGTGCGTCATAAGTTCTGGCGCGCCACCGGTCGCGGCGCCACGGACGCACGCGCCGGTGGTTGATTCGGTGGACGCAGCGTCTCGAGAAACGCCACCAGCGCGTTCACCTCGGCGGGCGCGAGATTCTTGCCGTAGGCCGGCATGTTACCCCCGCCCTGGAGCACCTGCCGGATCAGCTGATCACGGGTAAGCCGCGTGGCCACCCCGTCCAGGGCCGGGCCGCGCCTCCCCCCTTCGCCGCCGAGGCTGTGACAGTTCCGGCATTGCTTGTTCTGTACCACGAGCGCGCCCTGCAGCTCGAGCGGCGCCCGCCCTTGCACGTAAGGCACCGGTGTCGCGACCGCGGTCCCGGCGTCCATGACGGGAGACCATGGAGACAGCACTCCTAGGGCCGCGAGCGTCGTCACGACCAGGACGATCAGGACGACGCTCAGCACCGCGACCGGCCGGCGGCGCCAACTCTTCTCGCCGGTGCCGGCGAACAATGGCAGCGCCAGCAGCAGCGCGATCGCGAACGGCATCCCCACGAGCAGGATCACTGTCTCCGTCCACGGCGGCAGCAGTGCCAGCAGCGCAAAGAGGGAGAGGAAGTAGAAATCCGGCCGCGGGGACGCATCGGTGACCGTCGGGTCCGGTACGCCGTGGGGCCCGTTGGGGCCGAAGATCGCGGCGCACGCCAGTACGGCGAGGACGACGACAGCCATCCCCACCATATCTTTCCGCGCGGCCACGGGGAAGAACGGCACGCCGTCCCGATGGACCTCGTCCTCGTAACGCTTGCGGTATGTGTCCCGATCGACCACCCGTCCCGGCATCGGCCACTCGTTGACCCCGAGTCTCAGGACCAGCCAGAGGTGCAGACTGGTGAGCGCGATGAGGATCCCCGGGATCACGAAGACGTGGAGCGTGAAGAACCGCGACAGCGTCCGCCCGGCGATGATCGGTCCGCCTAGGAGCACGTGGACCAGCGCCGATCCGACGACGGGCGCGCGGGCGGCGATCGACGCGCCGATCCCGAGCCCCCAATAGGCGTCCTGGTCCCACCTGAGGATCTGCCCGGTGAAGGCCATCCCCAGGGTGCACAGGAACAGGAGGACTCCGGCGATCCAGGTAAGTTCGCGCGGGTACTTGTAGGCACCCCAGAGGAAGACCTGGAGCATGTGCAGCGTCATCACGAGCACCATCCCATTGGAGCCCCAGAAGTGGACGGCGCGGAGATAGCGGCCGAACGCCGCCTGATCGTTCAGATATTGAAGGCTCTGGTAGGCCTGGTCGGCCGCGGGGACGTACACGAGAGCCAGGCAGATGCCGGTGGCGATCTGGAGCGCGAAGAGCGCGAGCGTGGCGCTCCCGAACACGTACCACCAGCTTGCGGTTCTCCGTGGAACCGGATGCGTGGCGGCGGACGTGAGCGCCTCGGCGAGCCCCGTTCGGACCTCGAGCCACCCGAAGACCGCGCGGAGCGTGCCCGTGAGCGTCGCCATCAGACCGGTCCCGCCAGCGTTGGGAGCTGGCCACCGCGCACCCAGAGCTGCCCCTCCCGGATCTCGTACTCGTACTCGAAGAGGCCCCGGGGCGGCGGGCCGGAGGCGCGCGTGCCGTCCTCGTAGTACGCGCCGCCGTGGCAGGGGCACATGAACAGGCGCGACTGCGGGAACCACCGCACGGGGCAGCCGAGGTGAGCGCAGTTGATCGCAAACACCTGGAACTGGTCGCCGCCGATCCGCCGCACCCAGCACGCGATCTTCGCCGTTGGCCCATCCCAGGCCACGCGGAACGGGTTCTCGTACCTCGCCAAGCGCGTCTGGCCCTCGGGGAAGTTCCCGACCGAGCCGAGCTTGATCCACGTTTGCCCCGCGCGCCCGCGGACCGGTCCGAAAATGTATCCGATGATCGGGATCCCCGCGAGAGTGGCGGCGGCGGCGCTCAGCGCAAGGCCGAGCGTGAACAGGAATCCCCGTCGCGCCGTTGGCGACGGCAGCGAACCGTGGTCCGCACACATGGCGTCACAACCTCCTTCAGCGTCCTGAGCCTTGCGAATACGCCCGCACAACCGGACGGCCTGGAACCGGCGGCCGCTTCGTGACGAGCCAGGCGACCACGTCCGAGATCTCCTTCGGCGAGAGCGCGCGGCCCGCGATGTACCCGCGCCAACCGGGCATGCCGAGGTCGGCTCGCCCCGCGATCACGGTCGTGCGCAGATGCTGATCGCTCACGAGGGCGAGATACGACGGGTCCACGACCGAGCGCGCCGTCGGCCCGCCCCGCCCGCCCGCGCCATGGCAGCCCGCACAGGCCGCGGCGTAGACGGCCCTCCCTCGCTCCGGATCTCCGAGCTTCGCGGCATACGGCGGGACGCTCCCACCCTGGGTCGCATCGGGACGCGCCCACGTGGCCAGGAGTCCCTGAACCAGCGCGTCGATCTGCTCGTCGGTCAGGGCCCCGCCCGCGCTGATCGCGAAGGCGGGCTGCGCTGTGCCCGGCACGCCCTCGGCGATGACCTGGCGGAGCCGCGGCGCCGGAACGAGGGCGAGATAGACCGCATCGTTCAGGGGGCGCGCCGCGCCGAGGCGGCCATCGCGACCATGGCAGCCCGCGCACTGTTGGCTGTAGAGCGCGTGAAAGGTCGCGACCTGCGTGGGCGCGGTCTCGTGCTGGTCTCGCGCGCCGGCGCCGCCAGGCAGGATGTCGCACCCGGCCAGGCTCAGGGCGAGCAGCATTGCCACCGCGACGGCTGCCGGTGTCATCGGTCCCGCTCCGGCTCCGAGCGCACCCCTGACGCCTCGACACCGGCCCGCGCCGCGAGCGGCCAGGTCTGCAACGTGGCGAGCGGCTGCGCCCGCGCCACGACGACCCCCACGGCGAGTCCGAAGGCGATCTGGGAGACGACGAACCATGGCCAGTCCACACGCGCGCCGAGCGTCGGATTGACGACGCCGACCACGGCCCAGACGAGGCCCGTCCACAGGAGCGGCGCGATGACGCCGCCCCAGAGCAGGTGGCGGCGCGGCAGCATCGGCAGGATGACGGCATACAGCAGGCCGACGAGCACCGAGATCAGTCCGTGAACGATCGTGCCGATCACGAGGGCCGACAGGTTGAACGCGCGAAGCTCGGCGAGGGTCGCGTGCGCCAGGGCCGGCATCGCCCCGGCCGAGAGGAGATTGATCGGGTACCAGAGACTTCGCTGGACGATCAGCCCGTAGGCGAGGGCGAGGATGGCCATCGCGATCCCGCCGACGACCCCGCCCCTGATTCCGGCCGAATATGGCTGGACCTCGACGGGGACCCGGGTTCGATGTCCGCCCTCGCCGATGCTGGGGTGCTCGACCGCCGTGCTCGATGGCACGACCGCCCTCGCGCGCAGCTCCAGCGGGCGCAGAGTGATGGGCTCCACCCGCTCCTCGGGAAGGACCTCGCGCCACCAGCCGACCCCCCCGATCAGCGCGAGGGCGATGCCGACGAGACTCACCGCGGCGTGCGTGACGAGGCCGGCGAAGGACAGTGTGACGCCCAGGGCGACGACCATCGGCGACGCCGTCGGCGCCGGAAGCTCCATCCTCTCGGGAGCCTGCACGTGGTCGTCGGGCGTGGGCGTCATAGCCTGTCGAACGCCAAGAGCCCGAGGAGGAGCGGTAGATAGAGGAGGGAGGCGAGCAACACCCGTCGGGCGGAGCGCGCCGACGGCACCAGCGTCTGCGCCATTCCGATGGCGGCGAACGCGAGCCCCAGCACCAGGGCGCCCGCGAGGTAGATCGGGCCGGTCCAGCCGATCACCGTCGGCAGCAGGCTCACGGCGAGAAGCCCCAGGCACGCCAGGAGGATCTGGCGCTCCGTGCTGGCGCCGTTCGGATCGACCACCGGCAGCACACGCACGCCCGCACGGGCATAGTCCTCGCGGTACAGACGGGCGATCGAGAGCGTGTGAGGCAGTTGCCAGAGGAAGAGGATGCCAAAGAGCACCCAGGCGCCGGCCGCGACGTCGCCGCGTGCCGCCGCCCACCCCGCCACGGGCGGGAGCGCGCCAGGCACCGCGCCGACCAGCGTGCAGAGCGCCGTCCGCCCCTTGAGTGGCGTATAGGCAAACAGATAGAGGACCGCTGTCGCCGTGGTGACCAGAGCGGCGACGGCCCCGACCAGCGCCGCAAGGAACGCCGTGCCGAGCATCGTGAGCGCGACGCCGAACCCCAGCGCCTCCAGCGGCTGGAGACGGCCGGCGGGCAGCGGCCGGGCGCGGGTGCGATCCATCCGCGCGTCGACCTCCCGCTCCCAGTACTGATTCAGAGCCATCGTGCCACCTGCGGCCAGCAGGGTGCCGATCAGAAGGTGAATCATGCGGACATAGTCGGGTGACCCGGTCAGCCCCACGTCGTAACCCACGAGCGTCGTGACGAGGACCATGGCGACCACCCGCGGCTTCGTCAGCGCCGCGAGATCCGACGCGACCTGACAGCGGTCGCGAGCAACCTCGGAGGAGACCTGCCTCATACTCTCTTCGCCATGCTCAGCGGCCGATCACGTAGACGACGGTGAGCACAACGACCCAGACCGCGTCCACGAAGTGCCAGTACCAGGAGACGAGCTCCACGCGCTCGGCGTGGGAGGGCCTGAGGGCCCGCGACCAGGCGAACACGCTGATGAGCGCCAGCATGACAAGCCCGACCACCACGTGGGAGGCGTGCAAGCCCACCAGCGCGTAGAACGTCGTCCCGAACAGGTTCGTGCCGATCGTCACCCCCTCACGCGTGATCAGCCGCAACCACTCGGTGGCGGTACCGGTCAGGAACGCGATCGCCAGGAGAACCGTCGCCAGGAGCCAGGCGCCGGAGCGGCGGACCGCGCCACGGCCGAGCGCGCGCACGGCCAGCGCCACGGTCACACTGCTCGAGAGCAGGCAGATGGTGCCGAGGACGGGTACGGACAGGACCTCTCCCGGGGACGGACCGCTGAGACTCTTTCCGAGATCGTAGAGGTAGGCGACGACGAAGACCGCGAAGAGCGACGCCTCGGCGGTGATCAGGCAGATCATGCCCACACGCCCGCGCGAGCTCATTTATCGCAGCCCCCGGCCGGCGTGGACCGTGGGTGGGCTGGTCGAGATGCGCGTGCCTTCATTCGTGTGGCCCGTCAGGATCGTCGGGGTGCTTGAGATCCCACAGCGGCCGGCGACTGGCCACGACGGGAGCGGTCTCGAAGTTGTAAGGCGGCGGCGGCGAGGCCGTCGCACACTCGAGCGTCCACGCGTCCCACGGGTCGTCACCGGCGCGCTGGCCTCGCCGCAACGAGATCCCGACGTTGATGAGGAAGACGACGACCGCGGCGGCCTGAAACGGCACGCCGAGCGAGGCGATGAGGTTCCACAGATCCCAACCGCGGTCGGCGGGATACGTGTAGATCCGGCGCGGCATGCCGAGCATCCCGGCCCAGTGCAGGGGGAGGAACGTCAGGTTGAACCCGACGACGAAGAGCCAGAAGTGCCACCGACCCAGCCGCTCGCTCAGGAGACGCCCGGTCACCTTCGGGAACCAGTAATAGATCGCGCCAAAAACCGTGAAGATCAGGCCGCCCACCAGCACGAAGTGGAAGTGGGCCACCACGAAGTAGGAGTCGGTGAGCTGCCAGTTGAAGGGCACCACCGAGAGCATGATGCCGGTGAGGCCGGCGCACAGGAACTGGAAGAGGAACCCGCAGGCGAAGAGCATCGGCGTCGCGAAGCGGATCCGACCGCCGTACATCGTGGCCACCCAGTTGAAGATCTTGATCCCGGTGGGAACGGAGATCAGCATGGTCGACGCCGCGAAGGCGGAGTTCAGCGGGGCGCCCATGCCCACCGCGAACATGTGGTGGGCCCAGACGGTCATCGCCAGGAAGCCAATGGCGAGCGACGCTGCGACGACCATCGGGTAGCCGAAGATTACCTTCCGCGAGAACACGGGGATGATTTCGGAGACCATGGCGAAGCCGGGGACCATGAGGATGTAGACCTCGGGGTGGCCGAAGAACCAGAAGAAGTGCTGCCACATGACGGCCGAGCCCCCGGCTTGCGTGTCGAAGAAGTGGGCACCCAGGAAGCGGTCCAGGAGCAGCATGATCTGCGCGGCCGAGAGCGGCGGCAGGGCCAGCACCGTCATGCCCGAGACGACCAACATCATCCAGACATAGAGCGGCATGCGGCCGAGGCTCATCCCGCGGCAGCGCATCACGAGGGTCGTGGCGATGAGGTTGATGGAGGTTGCAACCGTCCCGAAGCCCATCACGAGGATGGACAAGTTCCAGTAGTCGGTGCTATTGCCCGGAGAGAAGGCCCGCTCGGTGAGCGGGGCGTAGGCGAACCAGCCCACATCGGGAGCGGAGCCGGCGCCGTAGAGCCCGTCCCCGCCCAGAAAGCTGAAGTAGAGCAGGAGCCCCCCGAACAGGAACGCCCAGAACCCAAAGGCGTTCAGCCTGGGAAAGGCCAGATCGCGGGCGCCGATCATGAGCGGCACCAGGTAGTTGGCGAACCCGAACACGATCGGGATGCCGACCATGAACACCATGGTGGTCCCGTGCACGGTGAAGAGCCGGTTGAAGACCTGCGGCGAGACGACGCTGTTGCCGGCCACCGCGAGCTGCCAGCGGATCACGCTGGCCTCGAGGCCCGCGATCACGAAGAACGCCAGGCCCGCGACGACGTACATGACTCCGAGGCGCTTGTGGTCGACCGTGACCACCCACTCGTGGAGGCGCGCGAGCCCACCGGTCCGGACGGTCGCCGGTGCCGGTGTCGCAAACGGCGGGCTAAGAACGCTCATCGCGCTCTGTTCCCTCAGCGAAGCGTCACGAGGTAGGCGACGAGCCGGTCCAGCTCGTCGCCGGAGACCTTCATCGCCGGCATGAGCGCTCCGGGCTTCAGCGAGGCGGGATCGTTCACCCAAGCCCGCAGATTCTTCGGCGTGTTCGGCGCCACTCCCGCACCGAGTGTCGCGCGGCTCATGAGGTGTGTGAGGTCGGGGCCGAACACGCCGTTCGCGGGCGTGCCCCGGACGGTGTGGCAGTTTACGCACGCGACCGACGTGAAGACGTCACGCCCGGCCCGCGCCTCGGGGACGTCGACGGCCGCGGCCTGCTGCGCCGCCACCCAGCGCGCGAACTCCTCCTTCGGGTGCACGGTCACGGTGAGGAGCATGCCCGCGTGCTGCACTCCGCAGAACTCGGCGCACTGCCCGACGTAGGTCCCCGGCGTCCTCGGGTCAATCCACATCCGGTTCGTCTTCCCCGGGATGACATCCGTCTTGCCCGCGAGTTGGGGGATCCAGAAACTGTGGATCACGTCGGCGGACTGCAGCGTGATAAAGGTAGGTCTCGGCTCGGCCGGATCGCTGACCGGGACGTGCAGCTCGTTGGCCGTCACGATCCCGAGCGCCGGGTAGCGGATCTCCCACCACCACTGGTTCCCGACGACGGTGACCTCGAGTGCGTTCGCCGCCCGCGCGCGTGTCTCGATGGCGAAGATGTAGCGGGTCGTGGTGAGGAAGAGGACCACCACGATGAGAAACGGCACGAGCGTCCAGGCCAGCTCGATCTGAGTGCTCCCGTACACCTGAGGCGGCTCGCGACCGTCATCCCCCGGGCGGCGCCGGAAGCGAACGATCGCGTAGACCGTGAGGCCGGCGACGACGACGAAAATGAACATGACGAGCGCGAGCACCAGAAACGACAGCTCGCGGATGGCGAACGCCGGGGTAGACGCCGGCGCAAAGATGCTGGGCGTCCGAATTGGGATCATCGCGTAGGTACCGCCAGCGATGGCGGCGTCACGGCGTGAGCGACGACCCATCGCACCATCGCCCTCTCCGGCTTGTCCGGATACCAGCGATAGACAAAGAGCGATATGCCGCCGGGTGCCTCGAGCACGAAGGTTGTTGTCTCCACAGAAGTCATCTGGGGTTCACACCGAGCTGGGCAGAGGGCAATCGCTATGGCGGCCGTCGAGGGGACGTCGTTCGCTGGCAACTACCTGACGGAAAGACACTCAGGCCGAGTCCCGTCCCGATCGGAGCGGCCATGCTAACGAGGCAGTGCCAACCATTGCCGGATGCCTTCTCTTTGTCAGACTCTGCCGCTGCCACCGAACAAGATCGTGAGGCGCGCGACCGGCCGGAGCGGGTTCTCGCATCATCCCCTGTATGACTTACGAGGGACGCTTTCGGGACGCGGGATGCCGCGTCATCGCTTTTCCGCAAGAATACAACATTCAGGTGCCGCAGGTGGTGCGTCGGGTCGCTGACTCGAGACGTCGGCGTCAGGCTCTGTCAGTTTTCTGAATCCTTCCGCCAGCGGTTTTTCAGGATCATTCCGCCACTCGCGGGCGCGGCGCTGTTCCGTGTTTACGGCATCACGCGTCCCTGTTGCAAGTGGCTGGCGCAGCGGGCCGCCGAAAGCGCGAGGGCCTGAGCGCCGCCAGGAGCCCCGATCTCGTGTCGACCCATACCTGGAAATCCCCTCTCAGCGAGCCGTGTCGCCGCGTCGGCGGCGGGCGCTCGGCGCGTGGGCGGCGCGGAGGCTCGGCCCGTCCATGACGATTTGATGGGCCCGGTGGGCGACTCCACCCCGGCTGCACCCGGAGTAGGCGCCGACGCCGCAGCGCGAGTCTCGCCCCTCGCTGGGGTCAGCGAACAGCGAGAATTCGCCGGTCTCGTCACTCGACCTGACTGTCTCCCGTTGGTCGCCGGCCTCCACCACCGCTACCAGCGCGTCGCCGAGGAGTCCTCCCCGGGATCAAGCCCCGCGCGTTTGCCGCCCAGACAGCGGGCTCCGTTCAGATCCTCAGATCCGCGCGATCAAGTAGCCCGCCAGTAGGTCCTCCGATGACATTCTCGACCGGGACAGGTCTTGGACGGTCGTTGGCCCGAAGAATGGAGAAGCATCACCGCCAATCCGGTGGTGCTCGGGGATTTCCGAGCCCGCCCACAAGCTCGCTACGACAGCTACGCCCCCACCAAAATCACCGCTCCCGCGGGAAGAACTTGTAGGCGGTGCGATACAACGCCTCGAGCGCCTCAGTCTCGGTGTCCGGGGGCAGCTCAGGAGCATGGAACTGCTTCCACCCGAGCACCCACTCACCGAACTGGGGGCGGGTGATGTCGACCGTAAAATCCTTCCCCTCGACCGGCAGATAGTCGTACGCGGCCAGCCTCTCAACTGCCTCGGCTAGACTGAATCGTCCGACGTAGTCCCCGAACACATCCCAATCCGCCATGACGACGCCTGGCTTGAACACATCTTCGCTGCCCATGTGCCCCTTGCACAGCAGCATATAAAAGGCGATTCGCGCGGAACTCGATCGCGCTCATGAGCAGCGCACCGCGCCGGCTGTCGCGGCCACCGCGACTACCACGACCCGTAAACTTCGAGGCTGAGCATGGTGGTGAAGAAAACGCGATCGCGCATTTGGCTTCAGAGGGACGATCTCAAGGGGTGCCGCTATCTTCCCATTCCCCGAAACCGAGCTCTTGGTTCAAAACCGAGTGCGTCCCCCTTCGATTATCCAGCACCGTTAGGACTTGACCCATGGAAGCCGAACTCGACGCGTTTGGGAGCTATTTCAACGACCGGAGCGGCGTAGCCGTGCTGAACGACTTGACGAACTTTCTGAAGTTCGGGGACGTTACGGTCCGCCGCAACGCCGACGAGTTTGAAGCCGGATTGCCGCCCTTTATCTCTTTTTCGACAAGCTACCTTGAGCTGAACTCTGCCGTCCTTAGGCACACGGGCAAACATGTCTTAGCGTCATTTACATCAAGAAGCTTGAACTGGGCGAGCGGACCTCGCCTTCCTCCGAGACCCTTGAGCGCATCGCCCGGGCCCTCTGGGCCAGAGCGACTTTCTTTATGGATCTCAACTTCCCTCGTGTCCGACCCCGACGCTTCCCACGTATCAACATACCGAGGAAGGAGGAGGAGGGCATGACGTGTCGACTCTGCGACCCAGCACAGGATCTCTTGGGGCGGCCGATCCCTGATGCAACTCGCGCCGAGCCTATCCTCGCGGAGATCGGGCTCCTGCTCCAACAGCACCGCGCGGCCCAACACACGCACGCCGCGCGGATTCAGGATCTGTTGAATGTTGTCGAAAACCGCTACCTCGGCCTGCACCGGGCGTGGTAGAGAGGAATTATACCGATGGGCGTGCGCGTTCGGCGGAAGGTGAAGGGCGGCCCGTGGTGGGTATTCGTGGCCCACCGAGGGCGGCGAACATCAAAGCAAGTCGGCGTCCGGAAGGCAGCCCTGGACCTGGCGAAGACATTGGAAGCGGAACTCGCCAAGCAAGACTTCCGGCTCCCCAGCGCCGACATCCCCACCTTCGCCCGGGTCGCCGAGGCCTGGCTCGCTCGTTATCCCCTGCTCCGCTCGTTGCGGCAGACAAGCGTTGAGAATCACGAGCGATTTCTCCGGGCTCACTTGTTGCCCTTCTTCGGTTCTACGCCAGTCTCGGACATAACATCCCGTTTGGTCGAGGACTTCATCGCGGCGAAGCGAAGCCCCGGCGGAAGTGTCCGCTTCACGCACCGGCCCTTGAGCCCGGCCTCGCTACGGGTGGGTCTCAAGACTCTTCGCGCGATCCTTCAGCGGGCGGTGCTTGACGATTACCTCTCCCGCAACCCCGTGACGGACCTCGGTCGCTTGCTCCCCCGTAAGGCTGAAGACGCCGGAGTAGACCCGTTCACGGGCGAGGAACTGCGGGCAATCCTGATGGCGGCAGAACGGCTCGACCCGGGCTTCGCGACGCTCCTCCGGCTCTGGGTGCAGTCTGGGCTGAGGGCGGGCGAAGTACTCGGCCTGCAGGAGCGGGACCTCGACATGCTTCACGGGACCGTGACTGTCCGGCGCACCTGGACGAGGGGTAGGCTCGGCCCGACGAAGACCGGGCACGTGCGGACGGTATCGATCCTGCACCCTGTCTGTGAGGCCACGGCCGCATGGCACCCAGGGGCCACGCCGGAGACCCGGAGCCTCCTCGCCCGAGTCCGGGCTCGGCGTGTGCAGTCGATCGAGCCGCAGAGCGCGGCACAACGGGGCACCCGCCGCAACCCTGGCGCAACCAGACACCGACCGGTGGAACGTGATGATAAGGCAAAGACGCGAGGACGCAAAAGCTCACGAACGCCGTGAAGGCACTCTCTACTTCGACAGCTAAAGCGAGTCCCCAAGACTCCGGGCCCGTCTGCGCCGTCAGCGGAAGCGATCTACCGTAGCGTGATTTAGGGGCGAGTAACTTGCGTTGCTGGCGGTTTCCAGCCGCGGCGCGCGCTTGCCTATTGGGCTGCACACCCTCAGGCGTCTGAGAGAGCCGGCATCGGGTGGTGGTGGGGCTGGCCTCGATGCCGAGCCTCGAACGGCGCGACTTGCTGGACATCCGGCACCCGCTCGACCATCGTCACGTGTCAGCCCAGACGCCTGGCGGCCAATCTATCCCCGCTGTCGACCGCAGAGGGGACGCCTCAGGGATTTCCCTATACGCGATTCGGGGGAAAACCCGATAGGAAGAGTCTTAGAGCCAAACCTACCCTCACTGAACACACATGGGGAACTATAAGATTCGTCGTGCCTGAGCCGCCCACCGCTGGCCTCCCGGGCTCCTCCTCGGCGCAGGGGCGTGCTCGCCGCGGTCACCCCTGAACAGTCCGGTACATGAAAGGAGTCGAAGCGATGAACCACCACCGACCCTCCCACCTGGGGCGCCTCGTCCTCCTGACGCTGCCGTTCCTCTTGGCCGTCGCCGCGCCGGTCCACGCGCAGCACGTAGTCACCACGAATGAGATGTACCCGATTACCGGCCCGTACGACTACACACCCACTGTCCCCTGTGGGTGCTCCGGACCCAGCGACGTCGTGAACCTCTCCGGCATAATCCACATGATGGTCCAGGCCCAACCCGGGCCGACCGGCATAGTCACAATGCACGGTAACCTCATCGGTGTCGTGGGGACCAGCCCCATCACGGGCTGCACCTACCGCGCCGTCGGCTTTGCCAAACTCGCGGCCAACACTCCTGGCCCCACCCCCTTCTTTGGCACCTATGAAATCATCCCACCGCCCCGCTGAGCTTCTTCACCTTCGGCGCGCTATGAGCGGGGGTAAACGTCATCTGCCATCTACGGGCACCTATGACAGTCTGCGCGAAGGAGGAGGAGAAAAATGCATCTACCATCAGGAACGAAGAGAGTGATCACGCTGCCGGCAATAGCCATGGTGTTCGCGCTCCTTGCCACGCCGGTCCACGCGCAGCACGTAGTCACCACGAATGAGATGTACCCGATTACCGGCCCGTACGACTACACACCCACTGTCCCCTGTGGGTGCTCCGGACCCGGCGACGTCGTGAACCTCCGCGGCGTGATCCACATGATGGTCCAGGCCCAACCCGGGCCGACCGGCATAGTCACGATGCACGGTAACCTCATCGGTGTCGTGGGGACCAGCCCCACCACGGGCTGCACCTACCACGCCGTCGGCTCTGCCAGGCTCGCGGCCAACACCCCTGGCCCCACCCCCTTCTTTGGCATCTATGAAATCGTCCCGCCGCCCTCCTGTGAACACACCACGGTCCAGGTGAATGGCGAAGTATTCATAAACACTGATGGCACCCAGAATCCAGCGTTCAGCGTGTTCGTCATCGGCAACCCGTAATGAGTCGGGGCGAATCTGCCCCAAACTCACCTCGCGGCGGCGTTCAGGGACGGGGCGGAGGAAGTGGCGGGCTCTGCCCTCCGTCCCACCCCGCCAGCGTCGCACATGAACCACGAGCCGTGACACGCCCGCTCCTGGCACTTGCTGAACTGCTCACCGGCCATTGGCGGCCTCCCCGCTGCCATCCCAGTTCTCCTTCGCGGACAGGAACAGCACCGTGTAGACCAACCACTCTGTCGGGAGGGAGTGCCGAAGCCGCACCAGCGCCTCGACCTCGTCCTGGCCAGCGGCGGAGGCATCCACGATGAGGAGCTTCAGACCCCACGCGCTCACCCACTCGCCCGGGCTGGCGAGCAACTCCTCGGGGTCGATGCTGGACCCCACACGTGAAGGGACGGGCCCTAACCTCCCGACTGATGCCCAGCGCCACGGCCCGCTGCTCGAGGGCCTCGAGGGACACGGTAAGGGTGTAGACCAGAGCCGGCAGGCTGCGCCTGCCGCGCCGCGCCCTGGTCCAGCTGTCTGCCAAGCGCAGCGCCGCCCCGACCGGGTCGACGTTGGCTTCTCCGCGACTGGCGACCAGTCCGGTGCCCGAAGGGCGAGATGCAGGCCGACCTCCTTCAACAGGCGCATGTTGTTCAGCGGGATCGCGCCGCGCATTACCGGGCTCCCACCGCTTCAGCCGCGCCGGCGTCGGCGGGATCGCCCGGCTCGCCCTCACGGCGGTGGCGGAAGCCGGAGCGCCCCTGGCCGCTCGGGCCTTCGCCAGTCCTGCCAGCGCCGCGGCGCGATGAGCAGCTGAGAGCGAGCGCCGCCGGCGAGCCCGGATCACTCTCGCTACCGCCTCGAGGGGCCGCCGGCAGGAACACGGCGCGAAGCTCGAAGTCGCCACGACGGTGCGGCGTGACCGCCGGGACGCTCAGGATCTTCTGGCGCGTCAGCCCTCCTCGTGGTGTAGACCGCCTGCGCGACCTGGCCGGGCAGCGGGCAGCTGTGGCAGTCGACCCCGTCGCAGTACCACTCAATCTACCCGTGCTGCCCCCGGGGGCCACCGGGAAGCCCTCGCCGTCGACCTCCACCCGCAACCGCAGCGGCTCGACCGCCTTCCGGAACAGATCAACGCCTTGAGTTGCTCTACCGTCCTCATGTGCCCCCCGTTTTGGTCTTTGGTCGCTCGTGGTCCACGTCTTGCACACCTTCCTCGCCGGCGGCCGGACCTTTCACGGAAGTCGGGGGGGGGATCGCGGAATGCGTAGCGGCAGGGCGCAACGTTTCATACAGCAGGATAAAAGGGATGCCGCAACAGTGGCGGAACTCCCTGAGTCCACGCGAGCAACCTTGCGGCACCCGGTTGCGGCAGTGTCGCAGGGTTGCGCGGCAGCGCTGGCCATCTTCGTGGCCTTGATCAGTGTCGTCGGCGCTGCCCTCCCACCCCGCCTCGGCGTCGGCCATGCCCGGCCATTACGCGGATGATCACGTCTCCTCGAGCACCAGCGTCCTCGTGGTCGTGTCGGAGCCCCGCGGCGCTTTGCCGCATCCCGGAGCATTTTGTATCGGTGTGAACGGTGCGCCGCTCACGCCCCGGTGGTCGAAATCCACTCGGGCGGGCCCAATTTTCCGAGGACTTGCGAATCGGCGAAGCGTCTTGGAATGACGGTGGCACGCCCTTCGCTCTGCCGTTGAACGCATGAGTTGCCGATTCGCGCTGAACATCTCCGGCGCGTTCGTGGAAGCTCCCACATCGGGAGCAACCCAGTGACCGCAGAATCATGTCGGAGACAGTCACCCGAACAGCAGCGCACCGTCGAGCAGCTCCGCACGCTTGCCAAGCCGCATCGGTTCCGGATCCAGGCCGACGCTGAGGGATTCCCCATCATCCCCGGCCGCTACGGGCAGATCGAATGGTTCGATGGCAGAGAGCTCGCTGTCTACAGCGACCGGCCCCGCCTCTTCGCCAAGCTCTGGGCGATCCCGGGCGTGAGGCGCCACCAGACGGGCGACCGAGAGATGCGCGCCGTGTTCGCGCCCAAAGCCCTGGAGCACGTCGCTCGCGTCATCATGGCCCGCCGCAAGCGCACCCGGGCGCCCGAGGAGGCCCGCCGACGAGGGTTCAAACTCACGACCAGAACGACTTCCCGAGACTAGAAACCACGAAGCACGCATACCAAGGGCCACGGCTCGGCGAACGGGTTTGGCGGGGTCAATTGACGGCGAAAGTGCACCCCTGCGCCTGCTCCGATCACCCCTTGGCCCGGGTCCGGGGCGTTCTGGCCGAACGCGTGGTGATCAGCACGGCTCTGGACCCTTTCCTTTCCCTGAGGGCCCTTGCGAGCTATAGCGGACTCAGTGTCAGGAAGCTCCGAGACCTCCTGGACGACCCGTCGGGTCCGCTCCCGGCCTACCAGGTCGGTAGCAAAATCCTCGTCCGGCGCTCCGAGTTCGACGTCTGGATGGCCGCGCATCGCCGATCGGCTCGCGCGGACGCCCGTGACCGGGTCATCGACGAGATGCTCCACGCCCTTTCACGCCCTTCCCCTTGACCGTCGGACGCGACCGACAGCATAGTAGGCCGACCTAGAAAGGCTGACGATGGGCGTGCGAGTGAAGTTCCACAAGGGCAGCTGGTGGGTGTTCATCACGCACCAGGGCAAACGTCGCGCGAAGAAGATCGGCGACCGGAAGGCGGCCGAGCAGATTGCATCGGAACTCCGCGTGCGCCTCGCCAAGCACGAATTTCGCCTCCCGGAAGCGGGTCCGACGTTCGCTGAGCTGGCGCGCGACTGGTGCGAGCGGTACCCGGCCGTGCGGTCGATCCGTGACACGACGACCGGCAACTATCGCTCCTGGGTCGACCAGCACCTGATCCCCTATTTCGGGCAGTGGTCCGTCTCGAAGATCACCGCCGACACCATCGAGGACTTCATCGCGCTCAAGCGCAGCGCTCGCGGTTCGGTCAGGTTCGCAGGCAAGCCGCTCTCGCCCCAATCCCTGCGGATTGGTCTCGTCGCGCTCCGGCTCATCCTGCAGCGCGCTGTCAAGGCCGGGCACCTCCAGACGAACCCGGTCACCGGCTTGGCGCGGTTTCCGCGGATCGACGACGAGCATGTGGATCCCTTCACCGGACTCGAGCTCCGAGCCATCCTGGCCGCGGCGGCGATCGTCAACGCGACGTTCGCGGCGATGCTTCAGCTCTGGATGCAGAGCGGGATGCGCGCAGGCGAAGTCTCGGCGTTGACGCGGGCAGATCTGGACCTCGAGCAGGGCACCGTCATCGTGCAACGAAGCTGGAGCCGGCAGCGGCTCGGGCCGACGAAAACTGGCCGGGTGCGCAGAGTGTCGTTCCTCCACCCCATCACCCAGGACACGGCAGAGTGGCGCCCGGTGGCGCGGGAGATCATCAGTGCGATCCGCCGGCTTCCGGTCCAGTCACCTGACCCCACCGCGTATCTCTTCGGTCGAGATGGCTCCACTCCGCTGCTCTCACAGGACCTCCACCGTGACTGGCGGCGGGTCCTCGCGCGGGCCCGCGTCCGCTACCGGCCTCCCGAGCAACTACGCCATACCTTTGCCAGCACGATGCTGTCGAGGAACGCTCCCCTGCTCTATGTGCAGCAACAGGGCGGATGGCGAAGCGCGGCGGTCCTCCTGCGGGTCTACGCGCGGTGGATTCCGCAGGACTTCGAGAGCGTACTGGCACAGCAAGCGACTGCAACCCAGGCGCAACCAGCCCGACGAGTCGCAGAGCTAAATGAACTTCCAGAAGTAGTTCACCAGATCGTCGCCCTCGTGGATCCGGCGGAAGGTGAGCTCGACCGGCATGTCGACAGTCACCGTCGCCGGATCGGCGTCGGTGAGCTGGGCGAAGAAGCGGCCCCCGCCCTCGAGGTCCGACGACACGACCACCGTCGGCGGGTCCGGGGTCGGGACAAGAAAGTCCCTCGTGAAGGTGAACACACGGCCGCGGCGGGACAGCTTGTGTTCCGCGAGCCGGGACGACGAGCACTGCCAGCAGAGGTGCCGCCGCGGATAGGAGACGGCGCCGCAGTCAGTGCACTTCTGCCCGTAGAGGCGGAAGTTCTGCCGCTCCTCGCGCACCATCGCCGGGACGCTCGTGAACGCCCGGATCACCTCGGTCTCCACGTGCCGGCGGAAGCGCAAGAACTTACCGTAGTGGGCGAGCGGTTGCCCGCGGGCGAGCTGGGCGCGGAGAGGCCAGGCGGGACGAAGGCCGGTGATCGCGTCCGTGACCTGGAAGAGGAGGGCCTCGGCGCCGTCGCCGTAGGAGACGACGAGGATTTGGTCGTGCGGCCGCGCGTTCTCCAGCGCCTCCGCGAGCCCGAGCAGGCCCGCGGCCGAGCCGGTATTGCCCACCTTGGCGATGAGCGGCTCCTTCGGCACCGCCGCCGCGAAGCCGAGCTGCCGGACGAGAGCGGCGTGCAGCCGGGCGTCGGGCGCGCCGAGGACGAGCCGGGTGACGTCGCTCTTCTTTCGCCCGGTCTTGGCGAGGAGACCGTCGATCGCCTCGGGGAGGTGCCGGTCGAGGCCGTGAGCCTTGACGAACGGCATGTCGGGCAGCACGTTGAGGTAGCGGCCACCCTGATTGCGCCACACGTCGGTGAACTCACGGCTCACCGTGTGGGCGCCCTCGAAGGAAGCGACGACTCCGTCGGCGCCCACGAGCGCCGCGGCCGCGCCGTCGCCGAGCAGGCCCTCGAGCTCGGTCCCGGGCGGCACCGTCCGCACGTCGGCGGCGGCGACCAGGGCCTCAGCGACCGACCCCGCTCGCACCGAGTCGAGCGCCAGGCGGAGGGCGGTCGTCCCGCAGCGGAGCGATCCGCCGAGGTCGGCCGTGATCGCGTCGGGAGCAAGATCGCACACGCTCGCGAGTAGCGTCGCGGTCGACTTTTCGGCGTACGGGGCCGAGGTGGAGGCAAGGAAGCAGGCGCCGACCCTCGAGACGTCTCGGCCGGTGAGGGCGGCGAGCGCGGCCTCGCAAGCCATGGTCAGGCTGTCCTCGTCGTGGTTGGCGAGCGCGCGCTCGCCGTCGCCCGCGCCGCCCCACGCCTCGCGGAGGAGGGCGCCGGTGAGGCGGTAGCGCGGGACGTAGGCGCCGACGCTCACCAGCCCGACCATCGCGGGTCGTCGCCGGGGCGCCGGTCAGGCGGAGCCGGAGGCGCGCCGGTCGATGATGGTGTCGACCAGCGTGTGCGACAGCGCGAGATGCGTCACCTCCACGTGCCCGTAGGACATCGAGGGCACGTAGAAGTTCAGCTCGCCGCGCGAGCGCAGGGGGTTGTCGGGCCGGAAGCCGGAGAAGGTGATGACGCGGCAGCCCTGCTTCCTGGCGGCATCGGCGCCCCGCAGGATGTTCTCCGAGCGGCCGGAGCTGGAGATCGCGAGCAGGATGTCGCCGGCGTCGGCGAACATCTCGATGGGCTTCTCGAACACCTCCGCGTAGCTGAAGTCGTTGCTGACGGCGGTGAGCAGGGCGAGATCGTTGAACGTTACCGCCCGCATGCCACCGTTCTTCCAATAATCGAGCGCCTGGTGGCTGCCGATCGCGGCGCTGGCACCGTTGCCGATGAACATCACCTTCAGACCTCGGCGCGTCTGGTCGAGGAGGATCGACACCGCACGCTCGAGCCCCTCCTCGAGGCCCAGGCCCCGCCCGTCACCGTCGCTGACTTCGACCGCGACGAGGGCCCGCCCGACCTCGCGGAGATACGCCGACGGCGTCATTTGAGCAGCGCCGTGATGAACTTGAACAGCGGGACCGGCTCGACGGGCGTGCGGTTGCCGATGATCCGGACGGCGAGGGCGCCGACCGCATTGCCGATGAAGCCGACGAGGTCCATGGGGTAGCCGGCGGCGGCACACGGCGCCGTGATTGCCAGGTACGCGTCACCGGCGCCGATCCGGTCGACGATCTCTCGCGAGAGGACGGGCACCGCGCGGACCCCCTCGTGCTCGTCATACGTCATCGAGCCGTGGTGGCCCCGGGTGATGGCCACCCGCCGCGCGGTCAGGTCCTTGGTGACCTGGCGGATGATGTGCTCCATGGGGCTCGCACGGTCGTGCATGGCGAGCCGGACCTCCGGCTCATCGATGCAGACGTAGTCGGCTCGCGGATACTTCGTGACCAGGTTGAAGCCGGTGTTCGCGCTGTTGGTCTGCGCGTTGACCGCGAGGAAGCGGGAGTCTGCGGTCAGCAGCTGGATGAGGTCGCGGTTTAGGAAGCCGTGCCCGTAGTCCGCCACCAGCACGAGGTCGTACTGGCCGAGCACGCCGCGCAGGTAAGCGCCGACCTCGGCTGCGACCGCCGCCGGCAGCTCCGCGTCGTCGAGGAACGCAATCTCGAACATCTTGTTGAGGAAGGCCTGTTCGACGAACCGGCGTTTGACCACCGTGCCCGTGTCCGGACGGGTGAAGAAGCGCGGGCGGACGTTCGGCTTGAGGTGCTCGCGGACGAACGGCTCGCGCGAGTCCCTCGCCCCGAGCACGGTCACGAGGTCGACCCGGTCGCAGAAACCGGCCACGTGGTTCGCGCAGGCGAGGATGCCGCCCGCGAAGTGCTCCTCGCGAACGTACCGGGTGGCCACCAGCAACTCCTTGGGAGACTTTCCCATCGACTGCACGTAGTGGTACTCGTCGATGATCGCGTCGCCGATCACGAGGACCTTGATGTCCCGAAGCCGCTTGAGCGCGCCGATCACCGCGTCGGCCGAGTACCGTTCCCGGAACTCGCGCAGGAACGCCTGGGCCTCCTCCGGGTAGACGTCGAAGTGGACGTTGAGCAGGCTCGAGCTGCTGAAGGTGATCTCGTTCGTGAAGTAGACGTGCCCGCCGCCGGCCTCCACCGCGACGCGCTCGTCGTCGATCATCCCGGTGAGATCCGCCGCCGCGTCCGCGTACTCGCTTCCCTTCACGTAGACGGCGGGACAGAACCGGCGGATGGCGTCGACGGCGGTCGGTGACTCGGTGATCGCGACGTGATCGACCGACGCGAGCGCCGCCACTGACTCCGCCCGCAGACGCTGGTTGAAGACGGGCCGCCCCGGCCCCTTATTGACGAAGCGGTCGGGAGTGATCGTCACCGCCAGGAGATCGCCGTGGCGTCGCGCCGCCTCCAGGTGGCGGATGTGACCAGGATGGAGGAGGTCGAACACGCCGTGGCAGAGCACGACGCGCCGGCCCTGCGCACGCTCCCGCTCGAGCGCGGCCGCGAGTTCATCGAGGGTCTTGATCTTCGCGTCGCTCATCAGATCCGGACGAGGTCCCGTCGACCGGGTGGCACGCTATCAATCCTATCTCGAGAGTAGCATTTATCGTGCATTCGGGTCGAGCACGTCGGGAAGCGGTCGCGAGGCCCCGCACCGTCAGAGAGATCGCGGCGCCCGGGACGATCGCGGGCCGGTCACTCCCCCCAGGGGCGCGCGGCGCCCGTCCGTCGGCAAGGGCGTCCGTGACGGCATGGGCCCGCGCGGGCCGAAGGCAGGAGGGCCAGCCCTCCGCAATGCCACCCGGGGCTTGCGTAGGGACGTCATTGATCAGCGGCGCCGGCGGGCGGGGACGGAGACGTTGTGGACGGCGCCCGTCCCCCTCGGGGGCCGGAAGCGCGGCGCCAGGCGCCGGAGGCGGCCGGGAGCGCGCGTCAGGCGCGCGCCCGGAAGTACTCCACCGTCCGCTTGAGCCCGTCCTCGAAGCCGACCAGCGGCTCGTATCCGAGCAGCCGCTTGGCCTTCGACAGGTCGGCCAGCGTGTGGGCGACGTCCCCTGACCGGGACGGCGCGTGCCGGCGCGCGAGCGCACGGCCGACGATCGCCTCGAGCATCGCGATGATTTCGAGGAGGCTCGTGCGGCTGCCGCAGCCGACGTTGAACACCTCGCCAGCCACGCCGGCCACCCGGCCCGCCAGCACGTTGGCCTCGACGACATTGTCGATGTACGTGAAGTCACGCGACTGCCTGCCGTCGCCGTGCACCTCGAGCGGCCGGCCACGAAGCGCCCACATGATGAAGCGCGGGATCACCGCCGCGTACTCTGACTTCGGATCCTGACGCGGGCCGAAGACGTTGAAGTAGCGGAGGCCGATAGCCTCCACGGTGAACAGGCGGCTCCAGACCGAAGCGTAGAGCTCGCCCGCGACCTTCGACACCGCGTAGGGCGAGATGGGCTTCGTCGGCTGCTCCTCGCGCTTCGGCAGCTCGGGCCGGTCGCCGTACACCGACGACGACGAGGCGTAGACGACGCGCGGCACCCGCGCCCGCCGCGCGGCTTCAAGCACATGCAGGGTGCCGGTGACGTTGTTCGCGTTCGCCCCCAGGGGATCCTTGATCGAGCGCGGCACGGATCGCATCGCGGCCTGATGGAAGACGACGCGGGCGCCGCGTGCCGCGCGCGCCACGGTCGCCAGGTCCCGCACGTCACCGCGCACCACCTCGACCCGCCGGCGAAGGTCGGGGGGGAGGGCGAGGTTCGCGCGCGTCCCCGTCGAGAAGTTGTCGAGCACCCGGACGCGCGCCCCGTCGCGCAGCAGGCGCGCCACGAGCTGGGACCCGATGAACCCCGCACCGCCGGTGACAAGGTAGAGCGGCTCGCGCATCGCCGCCTATGATACACGCGGCCTCCCTTGACAGCAGCTCGGGTTTCGGCCGATCATGATTTCCGCCCGTCAAGCCTGTCACAGCGTCCATGTGTCACAGCGTCCATGGAGGATGCACCGTGAGCTCCAGCCAGCCTCGACCCGACGGCCCGCAACGGTGCGCCGCCTAGGTCGATGGCGCTGCGTAGGCTGTCCACGCTCCTCGCCCTGACCTTCGCCCTCGGCGCGGCCGCCGGCGCTGTCGGCGCCAGGACCGCCCCGCGGATGTGGGCGGATCAGCTCGTGAACGTGACGACGGACGACCTGCGGTGGGCGAAGACCAGGGTACGCGTCAACGTGGATCACTGGGATCCGGGCGCTCAGACCGGCCTACACCGTCATCCCGGCCCGACGGTGATCTACGTGCTCGACGGCGAACTCGAGGAGGTGTTCCCCGACGGCAAGACGGTCAGGCTGCGCGCGGGCCAGGGGGTCTGGAATCCCGCCCGCACGTCGCACAACGTCCGCAACGTCACCTCCGAGCCGGCGCGCGTGCTCGCGGTCCATCTTGATCCGGGCTAGGAAGGAGACCTGAACCATGGCGTCAGGAGCGTTCAGCGCAGCGGACTTCCAGGTCTTCGCGCTCGAGGGGTTCAAGCCACGGATGGAGGCGATCCGGAGTCGCGTCCGCCCGCGGCTCGAGGCGCTCGGCCGGGGCCTCTCGCCCGACGTCGCCCGCGCGACGAGTGCCGAGGCGTTTGCCCACGTCGCCAAGCACGCGCGCCGTACGGTGAACCCGCCGGACGATACGTGGGTCGCGTTCGCGCCCGACCGCCGCGGCTACAAGAAGCACTGCCACTTCAAGGTCGCCGTGTCGCGGAACTGCGTCCGGTTCCTCTTCGAGGTGGGCCCCGAGCACGCCGACAAGACGCGCTGGCGCGCGGCCTGGAAGCGGAACGCGGCGCAGCTCGGCGCGGTGCTGCGCCGGGTCCAGGGTCTCGCCTGGTTCAAAAACGAGCACGACGAGGAGCCGGCCGGCATGCTCTCGGATCTCGACGCGGAGGGGCTGACCCAGCTCGCCGAGGACCGCCTGCGCGGGCGCGACGGCCAGCTCGTCATCGGGCGCGCCGTGCCGGCCGCGGAGGCCGCAAAGTGGCGGGAAGCGGACTATCGTGCTCGGGCCCTCGAGACGTTCCGCCCCCTCGCCCCGCTCTACCGCCTGAAGTGACCCTCGAGCCGCGCGGCGTCCGCAGCGGGTGCCGCCGCCAGGCGAGGCGACCGGACGACTCCGAGCGTGGGCCAGGCGCGGTACGCCCGCCGCGATGCGGGTCCAACCCGCCTGGCGGCCTCGACGACTCGGGGAGCGCGACGTGGCGAGCGTGAGCCACCCGGCGTTCTGGGAGAACCTCTACCGCCGCCGCGGGGACGGCTGGGAGCTGGGCGCGCCGGCGCCGGAGCTGGTGACGTTCGTGGAGGCAAGCCCCCCGCCGCGCGGGCGCGTCGCGGTCCCGGGCTGCGGCCGCGGGCACGACGCGCGATACCTCGCGCGCGTCGGTTATGAGGCGATCGGCTTCGACTTCGCGCAGGACGCGATCGACCAGGCGCGGGCGCTCGAGGCCCACGCGCGGACGGGCGCCCGGTTCGAGCAGCGCGACATCTTCACGCTCGCCCGCGACTACGCGAATGCCTTCGACGGGGTCTGGGAATACACATGCTTCTGCGCGATCGATCCCGCTCGCCGTCCGGAGTATGTGCGCACGCTCGAACGGACCCTGCATCCCGGGGGCTGGTTCCTCGCCTGCTTCTACCCGATCCGGCCACCTGGGGGCGGGCCGCCGTTCGCCGTCTCCCGGGCCGAGATCCGCCGCCTGTTCGCGCCCGCATTCCGCTTCGAGCGCGCCGGGCCGCCCGGGCGCCCCGTCGCGCGGCGCTCGGCGCAGGAGTGGATGGTCTTCGCGCGGAAGGCGCGCTAGGGTCGTCGGACCCGGTGCCGGGAGTGGTTCCGCGATTGGGTTCCGCTGTCAGGCACCGAGCGGATAGGGGTTGTTGCTCACCGTCTCCGGTCTCACCAAGCGGTTCGGCGGGCTCACCGCCCTCGCGAGCGTCTCCTTCGAGGTCGCCGAGGGCGAGATCCTGGGTCACATCGGCCCCAACGGGTCTGGGAAGACGACGCTTTTCAACGCCTGTCGGGCGCGCGCCTGCCGACCGCGGGATCGATCAGATTCCGCGCCCGCTCCGGAAACTGACCGTCCTTACGGCCTCCTGCTGATCCTGTTCATCATCTTTCTGCCGGCCGGCATCTGCGGAGGCGCCGGGCGCGCCCTCGCGCCCTCGAGCGCCGCGGCACGCGGCCAGCCGTCGCGGCGGCGACCCGCCGCTCGTGACCGACCGCGGCCTCGCGCTCGCTTCAGCGGGGCGGCCGCGGCACTCCGGGCGCGGCGCCCGACGGAGCCGCACACCCCGCCGATCGGCGACCGGCCCGAGACAACCGGGCAGGCCTGGCGTATGATCGTTCAGCGCCGAGGCTCGAAGGGGGACCCGCCCGGGAGGATCGCACCTGTGCAGCAGTCATTCCACACCGTCGCAACCGGTCTGGCAGTGATGGCGGGCGCGGCCACGGTGGCCTTGGCCGCCCCCGACGTCAGCGGCTGGAAGACCTACCGCAACATCAAGATCGGGCTCGAGTTCCGATACCCGGCGGACTACCTCCTCAAGGAGCTGGCCACCCCAGACGGGCGGCCCATCGGGATGCTCGTCAGGGACGCGCAGGGGGGCCCCACCGAGTGGCTGTTCGACGTCTCGGTCGAGGAGTGGACCGAGGCGCAGGACAGATTGCGGCCGGACAACACCGCCGCCGTGCTGCGCTTCGCCACCGACATGGCCAAGAGCCACTGCGGCGCCGACGGGCCGGACTCCTCCGTCACGTGTCCGGACGTCGTCAAGAGTCTGCGCTTCACGAACCCCTCCGGCCGGGCGGGCCTCGAGCTCCATCTCGCCGAGCTCGTCGACTCGCACGTCGAGGGCGAGACGCCGAAGAGCGAGACGCGGACCAAGGGGCCGATTTACGCAGTCGACATCTCGACGGACACGGTCGTCCGCGTCCTGCTGTTCACGCCGACAGAGCGCGCGGCGAGTCGCGGGCGCCGGGAGACGCTGCGGGCGATCGTCGACTCCGTCCGTCTCGCGAGAGGCCCCTGACCGGGGCTCGACCGCCCGGGGTGAGCGGGGCCCCTCGCGTTAACCGCGGCGGGTGATGACGACGATCCGGCCGCTGTCGCTGACGACCGCGGTCACGAGCCAGCTCACCGCGCTGACGACCAACGCCCCGCCGATCGCCGACCAGAATCCGCCCACGTGGAAGCCCGAGACGACCGCCGCGACGAGCCACAGGCAGAGCCCGTTCAGGACCAGCAGGAACAGGCCAAGCGTCAGGAGGGTGATCGGCAACGTCAGGACCAGGAGCACCGGCCGGACCACCGCGTTGACCAGCCCCAGGACGAGGCCGGCACCAAGCGCGGCCAGGAACCCGTCGATCCGGACGCCGGGGACGATCGCCGCCGCCAGCACGATGGCGAGGGCATTGATAACGACCCGGAAGAGGAAGCCCACGTTCAGGGCTCGGCGCCGGTGTAGATCGCCATGATTCGGCCGAGAAGCGCGAGCGCCTCCGCCCGCGGTCGCTGGAAGGAGTTGCGGCCGATGATGGAGCCGAAGCCGCCCCCATCGCGGATCGCCCGGACCTGGTCGAAGATGGTCGCGTCGTCCTCCCGGGCGCCGCCGGAGAAGATGACGATCCGCCGTCCGTCGAACGCGCTCTGCACGACGTGCCGGATCCGGTCGACCAGCGCCGCCCGCGGAATACGCGTCGACTCGTAGACGCGCTTGGCCGCCTCCTGCTCGAGGTGCTCCGTCGGGAGCTTCACCTTGATGATGTGGGCGCCGAGCTGGGCCGCGATCTGGGCGGCGTAGGCGACCACGTCGAGCGCCGTCTCGCCGGCCTTGCTCAGGGCGCTGCCGCGCGGGTAGGACCAGATCACGACCGCGAGCCCCGCCGCCTTGGCCTCGGCGCCGAGCGCGGCGATCTGCTCGTACATCCGGATTCGCTCGGCCGAGCCCGGATAAATCGTGAAGCCGATCGCCGCACAGCCCAGGCGGAGGGCGTCGCGCACGCCTGCCGTCACCGCGGACACGGGGTCCCGCTCCTCGAGAAGGAGGTCGTGGTTGTTGAGCTTCAGGATCAGCGGGATCTCCCCGGAGAACTCAGCAGCACCGGCCTCCAGGAAGCCCAGAGGGGCCGCATAGGCGCTGCAGCCGGCCTCGATCGCCAGCTCGAAGTGGTAGAGCGGGTTATAGCCGGACGGGTTCGGCGCGAAGCTCCGCGCCGGCCCGTGCTCGAACCCCTGGTCCACGGGCAGGATCACCATCCGGCCGGAGCCCCCGAGACGGCCCGCGCCCAGCAGGCGGGCGAGGTTCGCGCGAGTTCCGGGGTTGTCGCTCTCGTACCAGCTCAGGATCTCCCTCACCCGCTTGGTCATCACGCTCCCTCCTGCCGGACGTACGCTTCGGCCAGCTCGACCTCGGCGACGCTGCCGATGTAGAGCGGCACCCGCTGGTGGATGGTCCGCGGAACGATATCCAGAATGGGCGCACGCCCACTCGAGGCGCGCCCGCCGCCCTGCTCGGCGAGGAGGGCCAGGGGGCTCGCCTCGTAGAGGAGCCGGAGCTTGCCGTCTGCGGCCTTCGCGTCGCCCGGATAGCAATAGACGCCGCCCTCGAGCAGGATCCGGTGGAGATCGGCGGTGAGCGAGCCCGAGTACCGGAGCGAGTACGGCCGGCCGCGCCTCTCGTCGTCGGCGGTGAGGTCGTCGACGAACGCCCGCACCCCGGCCGTCCAGTAGGTGCGGCGGCCCGAGTTGACCGCGTACGTGCGGCCGCGGGGCGGCAGGCGCAGGTCCGGCCGCGCCAGCACGAAGCGCCGCGCGTCCGGGTCGAGGGCGAACTCGTGCACTCCCCGGCCCCAGGTGACCATCAGCGACGTGCCCGGCCCGTACATCACGTAGCCCGACCCCCGTTGGGCCCGCCCGGCGGGAGGAAGCCCAGCGGGGGCGGCCGCGTGGACCGAGAAGATCGACCCGAGGCTCCCGTTGACGTCGGCGTTCGACGAGCCGTCGACGGGATCGATGTAGAGCGCGAACGGCCCCCCACCGAGTGGGAGCGGCTCCGCCATCTCCTCCGAGACGAGGATCGCGGCCCGACCACTCGCGCGGACCGCGTCGACAAAGATCCGGTTCGCCGCCTCGTCGAGCTTATGGACGGCCTCACCCTGGACATTGGTGGCGCCGGTCACGCCCACCAGGTGGCCGAGCGCGGCGCGGCGCACCAGCGCCTCGATCCGGTCCGCGGCCGCCGCCACCGACAGGACGAGCTCGATCAAGCTTGGCTCGACGCCGTCACGGCGCATGAACTCCCCGAGCTCGGCGCCTGGTCCCGACCCCATCGTACCCGGATGATAGCGCCGTGATCCCAAAACGCCAGACCCTTGGCCCACGCAGGCGGGAAGGACGCCGCGCAGCCCTGCGGGCCACACGACTCGGCGCACGACGACTGCGAGGAGCAGAGCGACGGCCCGCCTCAGGCGACCCTCCTCGCCATCCCTGTTCGTCGAAGGATCCGGGCGCTTCAGCCCGTCGATCGGGCATCGGGCGTATGCCCCCCGGCCTCCCGACGCACGACCGCGAGCCGGCGGCGCCCCTGACCACCCAGATCGGTGCCTCGCTCTGGGTTGGGCGAATACAGGAGGAGCGGCCCGGCGCTGCGCTCCGCTCGATCGGTCATCAAGAGGCACGAGGAGCGGAGGAACCCGAGCACATCTCGCGGAATGACAAGGGTGGCCGCGACGGGATCGACCGCCCCCCGGGGCGCCCCCGCGGCCTCGCTCGGTACAGGGAGGGTCGGATCATCAACTTCAGGAGCGGGCCGCACCCGACAGGGACGCCGAGACGGGAGAGGCCGAGGTTGCGCCGCCCCGGTCGTCGGGCGACCCCTACGACGGCTGCCCAGGGGCCCCTGCGTCGCTCCCCTCGCGCGGCCCCGGCCCGCTGACGATGGCGAATCCCAGCCTCCTGAGCTCTGGATCCACCCCGGGTCTGAGCCGGCGATCCCCGTGTCGTCGCTCAGGCTCGTGCCCCTCGGAAGTCCGTCGCCGTTCTCCGGCTCGTCTGTCGAGGATGACGTGACCGGTGGCCTCGACCTCGAAGCGTCGGCGGAAGTAATCGTAGAGGTCGACCCGTTCCATCGAAACGATCAGCAGGGAGGCCGGGCCGGAGCCCGTCGTCAGCGCCCGGTGCGCGCCCTCGGTTCGCCGTCCCGCGCGGGTCTTCGGCTCAGGGGCGGCGAACTCGCCCAGCTGCGCTTCGGCCTGTTCCAGCCAGAAGGGCATGTCCATCCCGTGGAACATCGCGACCGCCGTGCGCAGGTGCTCGCCGGCCTCTGCGCGATTCCCGCGTCTGCGGTGAAGTTTGCCGAGGCCGAAGTGGCAGTGAGCGACGAGGGGGCGCATCCCGAGCTCGCTTGCGAGCGCCAGTGCCTGGCGATAGGACGGGCTGGCCTGGTCCACCTCATCGATGCGCCCCTGGCACGCGACGTCGCCGAGCAGCTTGAGGGTCCACGCTTCCCATCCTCGCTCCTGGTGAGCGCGCGACAGATCGAGCGCGCGCTGGGCAAGCTCGACCGCATCCTCGGCCCGGCCGGCCCGCAGATACGCCTCGCTCAGAAGTCCGACCAGCAAGGAACGCCCCATCATGACGTTCAGCGAGATGGATGTCTGCACGGCCTGCTCGAGAAGGGGCACCGCGTCGCTCAGGCGCTCGGAGAACGCGTAGACAGAGCCGAGGAGCCCCGCCATGTACGGAAACAGGATGCGGCTGCCCGTGGCCTGGCAGAGCGTCAGGCCGTGCTCGAGCGGAGTGAGGGCCTTGGCGAAGTCCCCTTTGCGGAGGTAGAGACCGCCGATGCCGAAGTCGGCGAAGATCTGGCTGTAGGGATGATCGACCGCCGCGGCGATACGGGCGGCGTCGTCACCCCAGGCGATCCCCTCGGGGAACCGTCCGAGCTCCGCCAGGGACCACGCCAGCCAGGTTCGAGAGAGCACCGAGGGCAATCCGGCCAGGTCGAATCGCTCACGGACCAGCTCGCCCTGCAGCAACTTCGTGTTCCGCCCGTGAAATTCCATCGATCGGGGGTAGTCGCCCAGGGAGAAGTAGGTGTCGCCGAGGCAATTGTTCGCCACGACCCGGACGCCCAGCTCACCAATAGCCTCGGCGAGATCGAGTGCCCGCTGCCCCGACCGGATCACACGGTCATGGTCACCCGTCAGGATGTAGAGCTGGGTGAGATAGGCGGACACCTGTCCGAGCCGGCGCTGGCCGCCCAGGATCTCCGAGAGTCTCTCGGCCTCGAGGAGGTAGTCACGGAGACGCGCGAACTCGCCGAGCGCCGTGAGCGGGCTGCGGAGATGGAACCGGAGATCGATGGCCTCCTCGACCCAGACCCCGCGTTCGGGTAGATGCCTGAGCGCGGCGAGCGCCTGTTCGAAGAACGCGACCGCTTCTCGGTTGGCTGAGCGATCGACCGCCTTGGCACCGGCCTGCCGGAGACATTGGACCGCCTTCTCCCACATCTCTCCCCGGAAGGCGTGGTGACCCAGGCGCTCGATATGCGGGGTCAACCGGTCGGGATAGAGGGCTTCGATCTCGTCGACGAGCCGGGCGTGGAGCGCTCGCCGCGGGTCGTCGGCGAGGCTCGCGTAGGCGACCTCGTGGGTCAGCGCGTGGTTGATCGAGTACACGGTCTCGGGCAACGAGCTCGTCTCGTAGAGGAACTCGGCGGCCTGGAGGCGCGTGAGTCCGCGCCGCAGCACGTCCTCAGGGAGGTCGGCAATCGCCTGGAGGAGGGCCAGCGGTACGTCCTTGCCGACGACGGCGGCGGCTTGCAACAGCTGCTTCTCCCCGAGCGGGAGCCGGTCGATGCGTGCCGCCAGCACCGCCTGGACGGTCGCGGGAACCTGGATCGGATTGGGAGCCTCCGTCAACCGATACGCCGCGCGCTCGCCGACCAACGCCTTCGTCTCGACGAGCGTCCGGATGCTCTCTTCGAGGAAGAAGGGATTCCCGCCCGTCCGCGCGATGAGGGTGGTCTTGAGCGGCTCCAGCACCGCGTCTCCCCCCAGCAGCGCGCCCAGAAGCCGGGCCGCGCTTTCGGGCGACAGCGTATGCAAGCGGACCTGGTCGTAGGAGCTCTTGCCGCCCCAGCCGTGCTGGTAGTCCGGCCGGTACGTCACGACCAGGAGCACGCGGGCTGACGGAAGACTCTCGACCACGCTGTCGAGGAGCGCCTGGGTTTCGGTATCGATCCAGTGAAGGTCCTCGACGATCAGCAGGAGCGGTTGGGCCTGGCTCTCCCTCAGGAACAGGCGCTTGACCGCGTCGAGAGTACGCTGGCGGCGCTGAGAGGGATCGAGAAAGTGCCACTGCGGATCGTCGACCGGCGCGCCGAGGAGCGCGAAGAGGGCCGGGAGGTACGGTTCCAGCAGCCGGTCCTCCCGGAGAACCTTGCGCGTCACCCGCTGGCGGATTCCTGACGGCCCTTCGGCATCGTCGATCAAGAAGTAGCGTTTGATGAGATCGATGACCGGCAGCGACGGCGTCGCCATCCCGTACGAGACCGCGCCACACCGGAGGATTCGCCAGTCCCGGACGCGGTCGGAGCGCGTCAACTCGTAGACGAAGCGGGACTTCCCCACCCCCGGCTCTCCAACCACCGCCACCACCCGCCCCTGGCCCCGCTCGACGTCTTCGAGGCGTTCGCGGAGGACCTCGAACTCCCGTTCCCGCCCGACGAAGACGCTGAGCGCCCGTCCGCCGAGGCCGAATCCCGTGCGTTCGCGTCTGGTCAGGCGATAGCTGTGTCCGAGGTCACCCTCGCCGCGGCTCACCCGCACGAGCTCGAACCGCGGCTCGAGGAACGGGGCGGCGGCCTCGCTGACCACGATGCCCTCGGGTTCAGGGAGGTTCGCCAGTGCCGCGAGGGTCGCGAGCGCCCGCTCCTTGTCCCCGAGGTCGATCCGAAGGGCCCCGTGGACCTGGCCGACCATCGACTGCCCGGCGTCCACCGCGATCTTGACCGTGGGAGCCGTCGGGTCGGTGCCCCGGGCCCGCTCCGCTGCCTTCTCGATCGCCATCGCGGCCAGCGCCGCGCAGGTCGGCGCGTTCTCGATCGGGTCCAGACCGAACGCCGCCACGATCGTCGTGGGACTCACTTCCTGGATCTGCCCCCCAAAGCTCTGGATCTTTTCGGCGCTGACCGCCAGCGTCCGGCCGACGAGGAGCAGCGACTCGGGTGAGGAGCGCGTCTGGAGCTCGGCGCGCAGGAAGGCGAGGTACCGTCGCTCCCACCGCACACCGGACCCCGGGGCCGTCTCGGCTACAAGCGGGGTCGGAGCGGCGATCGACGGCTCCGCCGGCCGCTCGGCACTGGGAGGCGTACCCGTCACCGAGCCCTCGGGCCGCAGGCCCTGCCGTGTGATGCGGTAGCGTAGCCGACCGCGGGTGATGCCCAGACGGTGGGCCGCCTGGGTGATATTCCAGTTCGTCTCCCGCAGGGCCTCGAGCAACTGCTCACGTTCGATCCTGGCCAGCCGATCGTCGAACAGGGCGGTCTCTTCGGCGGCGGCCGGTTCCCTCGGAGCCGGGGGCGGAATCCGCGAGAGCCCCAGGATCGCCGCGGTGATCGGCGACCCCTCGGCGAGCAGCGTCACGCGCTCCATGACGTTGCCGAGCTCCCTGACGTTGCCGGGCCAGCGGTAGTCGAGGAGCGCGGATTTCGCATCGGCGGACAGCTCCTTTGACGGGAGGTCGTAATCGGCGCACCAGCGGGAGAGGAAATGCTCCGCGAGGAGCACGATGTCCTCGCCCCGGTCGCGCAAGGGTGGCAGCGAGAGCGTCACCACCGCCAGTCGGTGGTAGAGATCTTCCCTGAAGTGCCGGCCCCGGACGGCGGTCGCCAGGTCCTCGTTCGTGGCGGAGATCACCTGGACATCCGTCGGCTCGCTCACCGTGCTGCCGAGCCGGCGCACCGCCCGCTCCTCGATGACCTTCAGAAGCTTGGACTGGAGGGCCTCGGGGAGAAGCCCGACTTCGTCCAAGAAGATCGTGCCGCCGTCCGCGGCCTGGAAGAGCCCCGCCTTCGCCCGGGTGGCGTCGGTGAACGCCCCCCTCTCGAAGCCGAACAGTTCCGCCTCAAGCAGGGTCCCCGGGATCGCGGCACAGTTGACCTCGACGAAGGGGCCGTCGCGCCGGGGACCCCCCTTGTGGATCAGGTTCGCGACGAGCCCCTTGCCCGTTCCCGTCTCGCCCTGCAGGAGAATTGGTGGGAGTCGACGGGAGCCCTGCGAGCGCGCGAGTAGCTGGCGAATCTTCTCGCAGAGCTCAAGGATTCCAGGGCTTTCCCCGAGCAGGTCGACCAGGCGGCTCATCGCAGACCGTATCCTACGGCAGAGGGAGTTCGGCCCGCTAGTGTGAGTTGAGTGGCTGGAAGTGACCAATGGCGATTCTTGGCCACCCGCTGGCGCCCGCCGGCGAATGGGTCGCCGCCAATCCCTTCCTCGTTCAGGATTTTGCAGGAGAACGACGGCGCCCCGGGGTCCCTCTTGACGAGGGAAGTGACACCGAACCCCTTGATCCTCTAGAGCGCGCGGTACGACGGTCGCCCCGGGCGTACTGACTCCGGCCTGCCCCGCGCCTCGAGTGTACCCGGGGGTCGGGACGCCCGACGCTGGCCTCCGCCGCACCTCATCGCTCTGGCATAGCGATTGCTCACCCTGAGCCTTCAAGATGACCCTACCGCTCACGAGTGCCAGCAGAAAGCTCGCCGTGGGCGCCCGGCGCTCAGGGGCCGTCTGCGCCTGGGACGCTGAGCCGATCGCCGAACCCTCCCTTGAGCTCCTCCTGCTCCTACCCCCGATGACGAACTCGACATACTTCTTCGGCCGCGATGAGGGGTCGAACGCGCGGCGAGCGGCCGCCGCGCTGTTCTCGGTGGCGCCAGGAGGCCTGGCAGCGGGCGACGACGTCGGCCGCCCGCTCCCGCTCGGGGGGTTGCCGCCGAACGCCGGCAGGCCGCGGATGCTCTCGCGGGCCGCCAGGCCTTCCAGAAACGGACCGGGGCGAAGATGAGCAACGCAGCCGTGGCGTGGCTGATGGTCGTGGCGACTGCCGTCTCTCCGGCGGCGCCGCACGCCGTCGTCCAATCGTCGATCAGACAAGTGGTACGGCTCCTGCGCGACCCCGAGCTGTCCCGTCCCGCCAACGCCGAGAAGCGGCGCACCGAGATTCACCGGGTGGCCGCCTCGCTCTTCGACTTCCCCGAGATGGCGCGGCGGGCGCTCGCGCGGCACTGGGACGGCTACCCCGCCCGGGAGCGCGCGGAATTCATCCGGCTCTTCACCGGACGGCTCGAGCAGTCGTACGTGGGCAAGCTCCAAGCCTACGCGGCCGACCAGATCGTCTACCAAGGGGAGTCGATCGACCAGACCACAGCGGCCGTCAGGGCAAAGATCGTGACGGCGGGCCAGGGCGAGATTCCCGTGGAGTATCGCCTCTCTCGCGTGGGCGCCCGGTGGGCCGTCTACGACGTGCTCATCGGCGGGGTCAGCCTCATCTCGTCGTATCGCAGCGAGTTCACTCGGGTCATCGAGACCGAGTCGTTCGCGAGCCTGCTCCAGAAGCTGCGCCAGGCGGAGGCTCCCGCGGTCGCGACGCCGGGCACGCTCGACCGGACGCCCGCCGATGCCAGTCGCCCCACCCCGCCACCCGAAAACGAGATCAGGGAGTTCCGGCTCGCCGAGGGTTCCGGACGAGAGATGCACGTGGCGGTCGCGTACACCTACGCGGGCGACCACGGGCCGGACGACGTCTTCCTTCATGCGGGCGCGTTGCTGGGCGAGGAGCTCGCGAGCCGGGTACCCGGAACGAATTTCCCGGGTGAGCCGGTGAGCGGCGGACGTGGCAGCGTCACCCTGACGATCACGAAGACACGTGTCGATGACACCGGGGCATTTACGAGCCGCACTCTCCGCGCATGCTTGGTGAGCCTGCGCACGAGGAGCGTATTTCTTTGCCGAAACTTTCCTCTCGTCCACGAATGGGACTAAGGCTCTCTCTGCTGCCGTCGGCCGGCGTTGGCTCAGCGTGACTCGAGCAGAGACCGTCGCGGGCACGTCGTCGGGGGCGTTCAGTGCGTCGCCCAACGCGCCGTCGCCGAGGCTGACCTCGCACGGACACGAGGGTCGGTGGCCGGCCCCCGCTGACCCCGACCCGCAAGGGTCGCGGGGCCGTGCCGGCGTGCGGGCTCACGAATATTCCCCGGGCGTCGGGTCCCCCCGCCAGGCTCCAGTCGCAGTCTCGCCGGGCGCGACCAGGAACCGACGCTGATGGCAGGGCGCCCCTTCGGCTCCCGCGCTGCGGACGGCCCGCGCCTGCTCAGGCTCGTCACCCCTCCGCACCACGGTCACGATTCCGCGGCGGTCACTGATCGCGTGCTCGGCAAGCCGTACCTCGCCGTATACGCCCCGCTCCTGGGACACAGCGCTCAGATGCGGGCGATCCGTGAGATGGTCGAACAGGTCGCCCCCATCAACACGACGATCCTCTTCCGCGGGGAAAGCGGAGTCGGCAAGGACCTCGTGGCGCGTGCGGTCCACGCGGCGTCCCCGCGAGCGGACCGGCCGTTTGTCAAGGTGAACTGTGCCGCCCTCCCCGCTGGACTCCTGGAATCCGAGCTCTTCGGCCACGAAAAAGGCGCCTTCACCGGGGCCTCCCGGCGAAAGCTGGGGATGTTCGAGTTGGCGAACGAAGGCACCATCTACCTGGACGAGATCGGCGAACTCCCCCTCGCCCTCCAGGCGAAACTCCTGCACGTCGTCCAGGACCTGAGGTTTTCGCGAGTCGGCGGCGGTGAAACCATCTTGGTCGACACCCGGATCATGGCCTCGACCAATCGAAACCTGGAACTCGCCCTGAGCCGCGGCGAGTTCCGCGAGGACCTCTACTATCGCCTGAACGTCGTGGAGGTCCACGTGCCGCCCCTCCGCGAGCGGCGGGAGGAGATCCCGGTCCTGGCTTCCATATTCCTTGAGCGGTTCAACCGAGAGTACCGTCAGAGTCGGCAGTTTTTGCCGGAGACGCTCGCCCTGATCGCGAACTGTCCGTGGCCCGGCAACGTGCGCGAGCTCGAGAACTTTGTCCACCGCTTCGTCGTGCTCGGCAACGCCCAGCGGAGTCAGCAGGAGCTCGACGCCGCTCTCCGACCCAGCCGACGCCCAGATCCCCCCGTCGCGCCAGCGCCGTCTCTCGCGTCAGCGCCGTCTCCCGCGACGGCTGACCTCACGCGCGGACTGCGCGCGATCGCGCGCAGCGCCGCCCGAGAGGCAGAGGGGAAGGCACTTAGGGAAGTCCTCGACCGCGTCCACTGGAACCGGGTCGAAGCCGCCCGGATCCTCAAGGTCAGCTACAAGACCCTGTTGACCAAAATCGCGGACTGCCGGCTCCGCGAAGGATCCCCGCGCGAGCCCGCCTGATGATACTTTCCGCCGAACGA
>WNFT01001753.1_pt1 | contig 35297 bp, 29 predicted proteins | sample 5400191 | NCBI WGS metagenome assembly WNFT01 (sample SAMN13153359, study PRJNA577476) | soil metagenome | isolation source: 80 cm saprolite under Madrone tree | place: USA:California | collected 2016-06-14 | reverse complement strand
CGCCGCCTGGACGCGATCGAGAACCTCGGCAGCATGGACATTCTCTGCACCGATAAGACGGGCACGCTGACGGAAGGCGTCGTCGCCCTGCACGATGCAACGGATGCAAGGGGCAAGACGTCCGCGGAGATCCGGCAGTTTGCGTTTCTCAACGCGGCGTTCGAAACCGGCATCGAAAACCCGCTCGACGCAGCCATCGTTGCCGCCGGTACGAAGGCCGGACTGACGACGCAGGGTTACCGCAAGATCGACGAGATACCGTACGATTTCCTGCGCAAGCGGTTGACGATCGTCGTGGCGCCGGACGGCGAGGCGTCGCAGCATCTGATCGTCACCAAGGGTGCGTTTGCGAATGTTCTCGAGATCTGTTCCTCGGTCGAGCTCGATGACTCCGATGCGGCTTTGGCGCCGGCTGCGCGAGCAGAGCTCGAGACATTCTATGAGAGCAGGAGCGCGGAGGGATTTCGGGTTCTCGCCGTGGCGACACGCAACGTCGCGGCGAAAGAGCACTACGGACGCGACGACGAGGCCGGGATGGAATTTGCCGGCTTCCTGCTCTTCTCCGACCCGCCAAAACCGGACGTGCAGCAGACGATCCGCGATCTCACCGACCTCGGCATCCGCATCAAGGTCATCAGCGGCGACAACCGCCACGTCACGGCGCATCTGGCAGCGGCGGTGGGGCTCGATCCCAAAGCCATCCTCACCGGCGAGGAATTGGCCAAGCTGAATGACGAAGCGCTCTGGCATCTCGCGCCGCGAACCGACCTCTTCGTCGAAGTCGACCCGCAGCAGAAGGAGCGCATCGTCCGCGCCTTACAGCGGATGGGGCACGCGGTTGGATATATGGGCGACGGCATCAACGATGCGCCGGCGCTGCATGCCGCCGACGTCGGCATCTCGGTCGACCAGGCGGTGGATGTTGCCCGCGAGAGCGCCGACATTATCCTCCTTAAGCGCGACCTCAATGTGCTGCGACGCGGCGTTCAGGATGGCCGGCGCACCTTTGCCAATACGCTGAAATATATCTGCATCACGACCAGCGCGAACTTCGGAAATATGGTCAGCATGGCGCTGGCGACGCCGCTGCTTCCGTTCCTGCCGCTGGCCGCGAAGCAGATTTTGTTCAACAACTTTCTTTCCGACGTGCCGTCGATCGCGATCTCAACAGACAATGTCGATCCCGAGACCGTAACGCGGGCGCAGCGCTGGCAGATCAAGGACGTGCAGCGCTTCATGGTCGTGTTCGGTCTTATCAGCTCCGTCTTCGATCTGGTGACGTTCGCGACTCTTCTGCTCGTCTTTCACGCCGGCGAAGCCATTTTCCAAACGAGCTGGTTCCTGATCTCGCTCTTGACCGAGCTTGCAGTTGTTCTAGTGCTGCGAACACGGGGCCCGGCAGTCCGCAGCAGGCCCAGCCGCTTGCTGTTGTGGTCCACCGTGTCGGTAAGCGTGCTCTCGCTTGCAATCCCCTATCTCGGACCGCTGAGTTCCGCGTTTGGATTTGTGCCGTTGTCCGCCCTGGAGATGGTTGCCGTGTTCGCCATTGTCGCCGGCTATGTCGTGGCGACGGAGGCCGCGAAAGCGTGGTTCTATCGCGGGTTGCGCGCTACGAATTCCGTCAGCGCCCTTCCTAAGGCACAATAATCAGATCGGCGAAACACTCGCGATCACCGCGGGAGGTCGCTCGAGCCCATCAGGAACTGATCCACCGCGCGGGCGCATTGGCGGCCCTCGCGGATGGCCCAGACGACGAGGGATTGGCCGCGGCGCATGTCGCCGCAGGCGAAAATCTTCACCGCCGTCGTGGTGTAGTCCTTGACGGTCGCCTTGACGTTGCCGCGCGCGTCCAATTCCGCCCCCGCCTGTTCGAGGAGCCCGCGCCGGCGCGGGCCCACGAATCCCATCGCCAACAGCACAAGGTCGGCTTTGAGATTGAATTTGGTGCCGTCCATTTCCCTCATCTGAAAACGGCCGTTCGCGTCCTTCGGCCAATGCACGCGCACGCATTCGAGCGCTTCGATCCTGCCGCGCGTGCCGATCGCGCGCTTGGTCAAGACCGCCCAATCGCGATCGCAGCCTTCCTCTTGCGAGGACGAGGTGCGCATCTTCAGCGGCCAATCGGGCCACGTCAGCGCCTTGTCTTCTTTCTCCGGCGGCTGCGGCAGGATCTCGAGCTGGGTGATCGAAGCGGCAGCTTGCCGATTGGCGGTGCCGATGCAGTCTGAGCCGGTGTCGCCGCCGCCGATGACGATGACGTGCTTGTCCTTGGCAGTGATGGTTCCGCGCGGGGCGGCACGCGTTTCATCGTCGCCCGCCACGCGCTTGTTCTGCTGGGTCAAATAATCCATCGCGAAATAAATGCCGTTGAGCTCGCGGCCCGGAACTTCGAGATCGCGCGGCGCTTCGGCGCCGCAGGCCATCGCGATCGCGTCGTAGGTTTCCAAGAGCGACTTCACGGAGATCGTCACGCCGACTTCGACGCCCGGCCGGAATTCGACGCCTTCGACCTCCATCTGCCGCATGCGGCGGTCGATATGCCGCTTCTCCATCTTGAAATCGGGAATACCGTAGCGCAGCAAGCCGCCGACGCGGTCGCTCTTCTCGAATAGCGTCACGCCGTGGCCCGCGCGCGCCAATTGCTGGGCGCAGGCGAGCCCGGCGGGACCCGAGCCGATCGCGGCGACGCGTTTGCCGGTTTTCCTCGGCGCGAGATAGGGGTGAATCCAGCCCTCCTCCCAGCCGCGATCGACGATCTCGCATTCGATGGTTTTGATGGTGACGGGATTGTCGTCGATGTTGAGCGTGCACGAGGTTTCGCACGGCGCTGGACATATGCGGCCGGTGAATTCGGGAAAATTGTTGGTCGAGTGCAGGGTTTCCAACGCGGCCTGCCATTGCTCGCGATAAACGAGATTGTTCCAGTCGGGGATCATGTTGTTGACCGGACAGCCCTGGTGGCAGAACGGAATGCCGCAGTCCATGCAGCGCGCCGCCTGCTGAGCCACCTCGGGATAAGGCAGCGGCTTGTAGAATTCCGTCCAAGTCTTCCTGCGCACGTCCGGCTTCTCATAGCCACGATCGTGACGCTCGATCTCCATGAACCCGGTCGGTTTGCCCATCGCTGTGATCCGGATGGGTTATTCCGCGGCGACGGGGCGCTCGGCCTTCAGCTCGAGCAGGGCGCGGCGGTAATCGACGGGCATCACCTTGACGAAATGCTTAAGCGCTTCGTCCCAGTTTTCCAGCAGGTGCCTCGCGCGCGCGCTGCCGGTGTACAGCAGATGGCGCTCGACCAGGATGCGCAGACGTTCGGCATCGAAGCGCAACATGTCGCCCATGCCGCTGTCTTGCGCGGAGATCGAACGCTGGCGGGGCCGCTCGGGATCGTCCGCGGGGCCGGAAGCCGGCGCGACGGGTTCAATCTTCACCATCGAATGATTGCACAAGTCGGCAAACCTGCCATGCGGATCGTAGACATAGGCGATGCCGCCCGACATGCCGGCGGCAAAATTGCGTCCGGTGGCGCCGAGCGTCACAACGACGCCGCCTGTCATATATTCGCAGGCGTGATCGCCGGTGCCCTCGACGACGGTAACCGCGCCGGAATTGCGCACCGCGAAGCGCTCACCGGCCACGCCTTCGAAATAGGCCTCGCCGGCAATGGCGCCATAGAGCACTGTATTGCCGATGATGATGTTTTCGGTCGGGTCGCGGCGCGCTTCCTTGGGCTGGCGCACGACGACGCGGCCTCCCGATAGGCCCTTGCCGACATAGTCATTGGCATCGCCGAAGAGCTCGAGCGAAACGCCGCGCGAGAGGAAGGCAGCGAAGCTGCCGCCCGCGGTGCCGGTGAAGCGCACCGAGATGGTGTCTTCGGGTAGGCCCGCATGACCGTAACGCTTGGCGATTTCGCCCGACAACATGGCGCCAACCGTGCGGTGGACGTTGCGAATGGGCAGCTCGATACGCACGGGCTTGCCCTGCTGCAAAGCCGGTTGCGCGGCGGCGATCAGCTGGTGGTCCAGCGCGCGGTCGAGATGATGGTTCTGCTTTTCGCAATTGTAGATCGCGACGCCGTCTTTTGCCGGCATCTGGTGCAGGACCTTGGAGAGATCGACGCCCTTGGCCTTCCAGTGCTCGAGAGCGCGCCGCATATCGATGCGATCGACGCGGCCGATCATCTCGTTGACGGTTCTAAAGCCCATCTTCGCCATGATCTCGCGCAGTTCCTCCGCGACGAAGAAGAAGAAGTTGATCACCTGCTCGGGTTGACCGGTGAATTTCGCGCGCAACGCGGGATCCTGCGTCGCCACGCCGACGGGACAGGTGTTGAGATGGCACTTGCGCATCATGATGCAGCCGATGGCGATCAAAGGCGCGGTGGAGAAGCCGAATTCATCGGCGCCGAGAATGGCGCCGATGGCAACGTCGCGGCCGGTGCGCAGGCCGCCGTCGACCTGGACCGCAATGCGGCCGCGCAGACCGTTCAGCACCAGCGTCTGCTGCGTTTCGGCAAGGCCGATTTCCCAGGGCGAGCCCGCGTGGGTGAGCGAGGTCAGAGGCGACGCACCGGTGCCGCCTTCATAGCCGGCAATTGTGACATGGTCGGACCGCGCCTTGGAGACGCCGGCCGCAACCGTGCCCACGCCGACTTCCGAAACCAGCTTCACGGAAATACGCGCATTGGGATTGGCGTTCTTCAAATCATGAATGAGCTGCGCCAAATCCTCGATCGAATAGATATCGTGATGCGGCGGCGGCGAAATCAAACCGACACCCGGCGTCGAGTAACGCACCTTGGCGATGATCTTATCGACTTTGCGGCCGGGCAATTGTCCGCCCTCGCCGGGCTTTGCCCCCTGCGCCATCTTGATCTGCAGATCGTCGGCATTGACGAGATATTCCGCGGTCACGCCAAAGCGCCCCGAAGCAACTTGCTTGATCTTCGAGCGCATGGAATCGCCGTTCGGCAGCGGCTTATAGCGATCAGATTCCTCGCCGCCCTCGCCTGTGTTCGAGCGGCCGCCGATGCGGTTCATGGCAATGGCGAGCGTGGTATGCGCTTCGCGCGAGATCGAGCCGAAGCTCATCGCGCCGGTGGCGAAGCGCTTGACGATTTCCGCTGCCGGTTCGACCTCGTCGAGCGGGAGCGGCTTATCCGCCCATTTGAACTCCATCAGCCCGCGGATCGTGAGCAGCCGCTCGTTCTGCTGATTGATGCCGTCGGCGTAAGCCCGATATTCGCCGCTGACGTTGCCGCGCACCGCGTGCTGGAGCTTCGCCACCGAATCCGGCGTCCAGGCATGCTCCTCGCCGCGGATGCGGAAGGCGTAGTCGCCGCCGACGTCGAGCATGTTGCGATAGATCGGGTTGTCGCCATAAGCGTCTTTGTGACGGCGCACGCATTCTTCAGCGATCTCACGCAGTCCTGCGCCTTCGATCGTGGTCGCAGTGCCGGTGAAATACTTTTCGATGAAGTCCGATTGCAATCCGACGGCGTCGAAAATTTGCGCGCCGCAATAGGATTGATAAGTCGAGATGCCCATCTTGGACATCACCTTCAGAATGCCCTTGTCGACCGCCTTGATGTAATTCTTCTGTATGTCGGCGGCCTTCAAGGGCAAGCCCATCTGCATCCGGTGCGCTTCCAGGGTTTCGAAAGCGAGATAGGGATTGATCGCTTCGGCGCCGTACCCGGCGAGCACGCAGAAATGATGCACTTCGCGCGCTTCACCGGTTTCGACCACGAGGCCCGTCTGCATGCGCAAGCCCTGCCGGATCAGATGATGATGCACGGCCGCGGTGGATAGCAGCGAGGGAATGGGTATTCGCTCGGCCGATACGGCGCGATCGGAAAGGATCAAGATGTTGTTGTCGGCGAGCACCGCTTCGGTCGCCTCGCGGCAGACTCGGTCGAGCGCCTTTTCCAACCCGGCCGCGCCTTCGGCAGCAGGCCAGGTGCAGTCGATGGTCGTGGTGCGAAACGCGCCGTCGAGCAGTTCGTTTATGGCACGGATTTTTTCGAGATCGGTGTTAGTCAGCACCGGCTGCGAAACTTCCAGCCTTTTGTGGGAGCCGGCATCGCGGCCGAACAGATTGGGCCGCGGACCGATGATGGAAACGAGCGACGTCACCAACTCCTCGCGGATCGCATCCAAGGGCGGATTGGTGACCTGCGCGAAGTTCTGATGAAAATAGTTGAACAGCAGCTGCGGCCGGTTCGACAGCACCGCGATCGGCTTGTCGGTGCCCATGGAACCGACCGGATCGTCGGCCTCGGTCGCCATGGGTTCCAAAAAGAATTGAATGTCTTCCTGGGTGTAGCCGAAGGCCTGCTGGCGATCCAAGAGCGCGGACGGCTCGTTTGACGGCGCGATCAGCGGCGTCTCGGGCAGATCCGGCACGTCGTGCAGCTTGAACTGAGTATTCTTCAGCCACTCTTCGTACGGCTCGGACTCGGCGAGCGAGCGCTTGATCTCTTCGTCTTCGATGATGCGGCCCTGCTCGGTGTCGATCAGCAGCATCTTGCCGGGCTGCAGCCGCCATTTGCGGACGATGTTTTCTTCCGGAATCGGCAGCACGCCCGCTTCCGACGCCATGATCACGTGGTCGTCGTCGGTGACGATAAAGCGCGCCGGCCGCAAGCCATTGCGGTCGAGCGTGGCGCCGATCTGCCGCCCATCGCTGAATGCGATATCGGCCGGACCGTCCCAGGGCTCCATCAGGGCCGCGTGGTATTCGTAAAAAGCCTTGCGCTTGGGATCCATCAGCGGATTGCCGGCCCAGGCTTCCGGAATCAGCATCATCATGGCGTGCGCCATGGAGTAACCGCCCGCCATCAGGAGCTCGAGCGCATTGTCGATGCAGGCCGTGTCCGACTGGCCGTGCGGAATAAGCGGCCACATCTTGTCGAGGTCCGGCCCGAGGAGATCGGACTCCATGGTGCGGCGGCGCGCGTTCATCCAGTTGACGTTGCCGCGCACGGTGTTGATCTCGCCATTGTGAGCGAGGAAGCGGTAAGGATGGGCGAGCTTCCAGGACGGGAAGGTGTTCGTCGAAAAGCGCTGGTGAACCATGATCAGCGCAGACTCGGTCAACGGATTGCGTAAATCCTCGTAGAAGCTCTCGACATAGGGCGCGAGCAGCAGCCCCTTGTAGACGACCGTGCGCGTCGAAAAGGACGGCATATAGAACTGCGTGACGTTCGGCAGCCGCTGCTTCTTGGCATACTCTATGAGCGGGTTCTGGGTCTGCTTGCGGATGGTCAGGATCTTGCGCTCGAAGGCGTCCTGGTCCTTGACCCGGGGTCCGCGGCCGACGATCGCCTGCCGAATCACCGGCATGGTCTCGATGACCTTCTTGCCCAAGCCCGTGATGTCGGTCGGCACGTCGCGCCAGCCGAGGAGCGTCTGCCCCTCCACCTTGATGAAGTGGGCGAGCTTCCTGACCATGAAGTCGCGAGCCTTGGCATCCTGCGGGAGGAAGCACATCGCGACGGCGTAGTGGCCGGGCTGCGGCAGGTTAACCTTGTTCTTCTCCGCCCAATCGCGCACCAGCCGGTCCGGCGTCTGGATCAGGCAGCCGGCACCATCGCCCACCGAGGGATCCGCGCCGACCGCGCCCCGGTGGTCGAGATTGAGCAGAATCTGCAAGCCGCGACGGATGAGGTCGTTCGATTTGCGGCCCTTGATATTGACCACAAACCCCACACCGCACGCGTCATGCTCGTTCCGCGGGTCGTAAAGACCCTGTTTCGGCGGCAAACCCATCCATTAAACCTTAAAATAAAGCTCGCGCGGCCCTCCGGCCGCTTAGCCTCGCGAGTAGCAGGCTTGAGCCTCTCCCGCAATGCAACAACTTAGCTCAAGCGGGACCAGCCGCAAGAGTTGCGTCGCACTTATCGTTAAGCCTCTTGGGGCGAGAGCTCAGGCGCCTTGCCCATGGCGAGATAGGCAATGGCGGCAATCACAGGCGGTATGGCGGCGAAGAGAAAGATCGTCCTGATGTCCACGTGGGTGGAGAGCAGGATGCCGCCGATAACCGGCCCCAAAATCGAGCCGACACGACCGACGGCCAATGCCCAGCCGACGCCGGTGGCCCGAATCGCGGTTGGGTAGAACTTTGCCGCCACCCCGTTGTTGCAATTCTGAGCTCCCACCGTGCCGATCCCGATGCCGAACGCGGTCAACATGGTGATGAGGACTGAGGAACCTGCGAGCCCGATGCCGGCAATGCAGACGGCGGCTATCGCAAACGCACCGGGCAGCACGAACTGAGGGCCATAACGGTCCACCAAGGGGCCTAAAACGAAGGCCGTGCCGGCACCGGCGAATTGCACCAGAGCCGTGGCGATTACGGCCGCCTCGACCGAGATGCCTTGCGCGCTGATCGTGGTCGGCAGCCAGCTGGTGAGGAAGTACAGCTCCATGATGTTCACGAAGAAAATAATCCAGAGCAGGATCGTGATCCGGGCTCTGCCCTCGGTGAACAAACGCCCGATCGGAATGGTGAGCTTGGTACCGGCCTTTGGCACGTAGGATTCCGGCATGGCAAAGATCAGCGCCGGCAACAGCAGAACCGCGAGCGCGCCGCAAAAGAGGAAAACCGATTCCCAGCCGTGATCGCGCATCAAGGACGCCGTCACGAAGCCACCGAAACCGGCACCGATGGAAAAACATGAAAACATGATGGCGACGAATGCCGTTCGCCTGCCCGGGGGGCTGAATTCGGCGGTGATCGCTATGGCGTTCGGCATTGCCCCGCCAAGGCCGAGGCCGGTCAAGAACCGCAATATGACGAGCGGAGGAAGCGAGTCCGCCGCCGCCGTGGCGATGGTCAGGATACCGAACGATGCTACGGAATAAATCACTACGCGCTTGCGCCCGTAGCTGTCGGCCAACGGGGCGATGAAAAACGCGCCCAGCATCAAGCCGAAGAGGCCCGCGGCCAAAGCGGGCGTCAGGGCGCCCGGCGCTATTCCCCAGTCTCCGGCAATTCCGGGAACGACATAGCCCATGAATTGGGCATCGTAGCCTTCGACGAACACCGTCGCGGCACAGAGCACCAAGGCGGTCCACTGCAGACGCGTGGCGGCGCGTGATTCATCGACGCCGGTGCCCGGCTTGCTCGCTGCCGCATCGGACATGTCCCCTTGCCTCCTGAAGCCTAACCGGCGTCGCGCTTGTAGCCGGACACCTGCCAGCCATCCTCCGGCTTAAGCCGTCTGAACCCTATAGCCGAGGACAGCATAATCAAAGCGATGACGATGAACACGACTTTGAAATTGCCGACCGTGATCGGACCACCGCCTGAAAAGAACGTGAGCAAAGTAGCGCTGATGCCCACACCCAGGCTCTGAGACAGCCTCTGTCCGAGCGCGAAAATGCTGGTCGCTTTGGACATGTCCTCGTGCGGCAGGTCCGAATAAGCGAGCGCGCTCATGCCGATCATCTGGGCCGACCGCAGGACTCCGAAGCAGAAGAGATAGGCCGCAATCAGAAGATGCGGCGTGTTGATCGTGAACAGGGCAAAGCCGGCCATCAAAACCGAGCTGAGCGCGACTCCAGCAAGAAACACCTGGCGGAATCCGTATCGCCGGACCAGATGGGAAACCCAAGCGCGCATGCTCATGGCACCCGCGGTGTTAAGGAAGGTAATCAGACCGGACTGGAAGGGATTGAGTCCGAAGCCGACCTGCAAGAGCAGCGGCAGCAGGAACGGCACCGTGGCGATGCCGGCGCGGATGAGGCTTCCGGCCAGCACCGCGACCGAGAAGGTGCGGCCGCGAAACATGCGTAAATCCAAAACCGGATTTGGCGCGCGCGCGGCGTAGGCGGCGTAGCCGAGTAGAATCGCGCCGGCGAGAATCAGCAGGAAGTATTCGGTGACGTCATTGAGGGTGCGGCGCCCGAGATTCTCGAGCGCGAATTGCGCCGTTCCGAGACCGCAGGCGATGATTATGAAACCCGTGATATCGAAGGCCGATGGTCGCGGCATGCGGATTTCGGGGATGAAGCGAATGGCGAGCGCGATCCCGATCACGCCGATGGGCACATTGATGAAGAAATTCCAGTGCCAGGAAAAATTGGTGGTGATGAAGCCGCCAACGAGCGGCCCCATGGTCGGACCCAGCATGCCGGGAAGCATATAATAGCTCATCGCCTTCATGAGCTGGTTCTTGGGAAAGGTGCGCGTGAGAATGAGCCGGCCCACCGGCGTCATCATGGCGCCGCCGAAGCCCTGGACGACGCGGCCGCCGACGAGCTGCAGCAAGCTTTCGGACAAGCCGCAAAGGACCGAACCGAGCGTGAAGATGGCGATCGCGGCGCAGAACACCGAGCGAGCGCCGAAGCGGTCGGCAATCCAGCCGCTGATCGGGATGAAGATTGCAAGGCTGATGAGATAAGAGGTGATGGCCGCGCTCATCTGCGGCGGCGACACCGAGAAGCTCGCCGCCATTTGCGGCAGCGAGGTCGAGATGATCGAGGAATCGAGCCCGTCCATGAAGAACGCGCCCGCAACCACAAAGGGCACGATGAACGGGAGGTTCGCCTGCGGCGGTTCGAGCTTCGATACTTCCGTTTCAGCAACCATTCAAAGGGAGCCCGAACCTCTCCAGCAAGCAGGTGTTAAGAATAATGCTGGTCTATGGGGCGAGAGCGCGCCTTGGTCAAGCGCGGGAAGGAGAAACCGGCGCTTTAAGATTGCCCAAACGGCATCATATATGATTGTTAGGAACGATCGGCCGGAGTGGCCACAGCAGGGTCGGGAAAAGAACGTCTTGTCCGGTGAAACCGCCGCCTCGGGAGATTCCCAAACCATCGAAGTCGTGCTGGCTTCGGTGAGGATGGCGGCACGCGATACCAATCTCTACACGTTCAAGCGGCCGGACAACAGGCCGCTTCCCGGCGCCGAACCAGGCGCGCATATCGACGTCATTCTGCCGAACGGGATGGAACGGCAGTATTCCCTGATCGACTACGGCGCGAGTCTTCCGGAATACACCGTCGGAGTGAAGCGCGACGCCAATAGCCGCGGCGGCTCGCTTTTCATGCACGATCAGTTGCGGGTGGGGATGCATATTCCGATCATTCCGCCACGCAACAATTTTCCCTTGAAGGAAGACGCGGCGCTGGTCGTACTGCTCGCGGGCGGCATCGGGATCACGCCGATCTTTTGCATGGTCAAGAAACTCGTCGCTTTGGGACGGCCATGGCAGCTCTATTATTCCTGCCGCTCGCGCGCCGACACGGCCTTCCTCGACGAATTGTCTCAGCATCGGCAAACGCAATTCCACTTCGATGACGAAGCCAAAGGCAAATTCCTGCCCGTTGCCGAGATCGTGGCGAAGACGCAGAAGAGCGCGCACCTCTATTGCTGCGGGCCGGGCCCGATGCTGGCGGCGTTCGAAGCGGCAATCGCGAGCTGGCCGGCCGAGCAAATTCACGTCGAGTACTTCACGCCGAAATTCACCGCGGCCCAGGAAGGCGGTTACGTGGTCGAACTTGCCCGCTCCAAACGCGAGCTCGTCATCCCGCCGGGCAAGTCGATTCTTCAGGCGGTGCGCGAGGCGGGCATCCAGGTCCCGCATTCCTGCGAAGAAGGCGTGTGTGGCGCCTGCGAGACGCGCGTGATTTCGGGCATCCCCGATCACCGCGACTCGATTTTGACCGAGCAGGAGAGAAAAGAGAACGCCACCATGATGATCTGCTGTTCGGGCTCGAAGTCGGCGCGCCTGGTCCTGGACATTTGATCGAAACTTCGGAACGGGCATTGAACGATTTCGATAATGGGGGAATTTGAATGTCGAACCTGAAATTGACCATCGCAACGACGGATTACGATCACTTCCGCGATTTCAGGCTCGGGTTCGTGAAGGCGGAAGGCATCGACCACACTTGGCTCAATCTCGGTCATCACGAATGTTTCGCGCGCTTCACCGCCAATCGCGAATTCGATCTCTCCGAGTTGTCGTTTGCGAAATTCTCGACTCAGGTGACGCGCAAGGACAGCGACATCATCGGCCTTCCAGTGATTTGCTCGCGGCTGTTCCGGTTTTCTTCGTTTTACGTGAACAAGAAGAGCAAGATCAAAACCGTCAAAGATCTGAAGGGCAAGAAGGTCGGCTCGCCGGAATGGGCGCATTCGGCCGCGGTCTATATGCGGGGCTGGATGCACAATGACATGGGCGTGAAGCTCACCGACGTGCACTGGTACCAGGCGGGCGCCAACGCGCCGGGGCGCGAGGAAAAGGTCGAGCTCAATCTGCCCAAGGGACTAAAGCTGACGCGCGTCGCCGACAAGTCCTTGAGCGAGCTCTTGGCCGCGCGCGAGATCGATTGCGCGATCATTGCGCGCCCGCCGACATGTTTTCTGGAAGGCCATCCTGACGTCGTGCGCCTCTTCCCCAATTATCTCGAGATGGAAGAGGAATATTACGAGAAGACCAAGGTCTGGCCCATCATGCATATCATTGCGATGAAGAAATCGATTCTGGACGAGAACCCTTGGGTCGCGCGCAATATGTACAACGCGTTCCTGGAATCCAAGCGCCGCAGCATCGAGCGGATTCTCGATCCGGCCGTGTCGCGTTATCCGGTGCCGTGGCTGACGACCTATGCGCGAAAGATGCGCGACATCTTTAATGGCGATCTCTATCCCTACGGCATCGAGGAAAACCGTCCGACCTGGGAACAGATGATGCTGTACACCTACCAGCAGGGCATTGCGCACCGGCACGCCAAGCCGGAAGAGATCTTCCCCAAAGGCATCATGACGAAGGTCATTATTTGAACGGAGGCACGGGCTTCGTTCTGTAAAGACGCTACGGGCGCCGGCTGCCCGCGAGCCCCCGCCGAGTCTGGGCTTCTAACCCCTGGCCTGTCGGCCATCAAGAATCATATTGGTTACCACGCTGTATTGGGGTGCCGGCACTCGTTTTTGTAACACCGGTGGGATAAGTTTTTGATCCGCGACTCCTGGCTGGCGGTGGGGACCGACATGCGGACTATTTCTCTGTTATCGCTCCTTTGCCTGGCCCTGAGCGGCTTCACTGCGGACGCACAGGAGCGGCCCGCACCTGCCGCGCCATTCGAAATCGTCAAAAGGCATATCGATCTCGAAGTCTTGCCTGACGGTTCGCACGTGCAGTCGAGCGAAGTCGCCTATCGCGTGCTCGACACCCAAGGCGTCGAAGCCCTCCACAAAATCGAACTTTCCTATTCAGCGACGTACCAGGATCTACGGATTGGTTCCGCTTACACACTCAAGGCGAATGGAACCCGCATTAATGTTCCTCAGAACGGAGTCCTTTACGGATTTGGCGCGACATCGCTGCCGGGATTTCAAGACGACAAGACCTTGACCATCCTTTTTCCGAACGTCGAAGTCGGCGACGAGGTCGTTCTCATCACAATATTCATTCAGAAGATCCCTTGGTACGAGCGGCAGTTTGCAGAAAGTTATGCGTTCACCCGTACGACTGCGGCTCATGATGTGCGAGTGACGCTCACGGCGCCGAATGCATTTCCGCTGAGAATCGACGCAGTTGGCTTAGAAGGTGGAACGAGAGAAGTCCTCGGCGCCAAAAGTCGTTGGATTTGGCAATTTCACAACGACACTCCCGTCGTTTTCGAGCCTGACTCGATCGCGGAATCGGACACGGGTGCGCGGCTGACACTGACCTCATTTCCCGATTATGCGAGCGTGGCGCGGGCATACGCGGATCGCTCGCGGGATAAGGCCAGTATAACACCAGAAATCAGGACGCTCGCGAATGAATTGACAGCCGGCGTTTCGGATAAACGGGAACAGGCTAAGCGACTCTACGATTGGGTCACCTCCCGCATCAGTTACGTGGCAATCGTGCTTGGTGCCGGCGGTTTTACGCCTCACACCGCAGCGGAGGTTCTGCGCAATCGTTATGGCGATTGTAAGGATCACGTCGTCCTTTTGGAGGCGCTCCTTGCTGCGAAAGACATCGCCAGCACGCCAGTTCTCATCAGCCTGAGCAACAGCTACCGGTTGGCCGAAGTGCCGTCGCCGTTCTTCTTCAACCATGCCATCACTTATGTTCCGGATTTTGATCTCTACGTCGACTCGACGGCGCAACTTGCGCCATTCGGCACGTTGCCGAACAGCGACGCCGGCAAACCCGTCTTGAAAGTTGCGTCGGGCGAGCTTGCGCACACGCCTGTCTCATCCCCCTCGACGTCCACGTTGCGCGCGGTCTCGGTGGTCAAGCTGCTATCCGACGGCAGCGGCGAAGGAACGGCCCAAATCTCGGCAACCGGCGCTTCCGCGGTGGACCTTCGGGGCTTGATGAAAAGCATACCCCCCGCCAAAGAGGGCGAGTATTTTCGGGCCGCGCTCGGCCCGGGAGCTGATGGAAAGTTCGAGCGGGGCGAGCCCGACCAGCTCATCGAACCCTATTCGATCAAGACATCCTACCGAGTGCCGAACATCGTCAGATTCCCGGGACCGGGTGCCCTGCCGCCAGGTCTTTCCTACAAACCCTTTTCCTTCACGAGTCTCATCGGTGGAACGCTGCCGCTGGCGCGCAACACGGATTATATCTGTCCTTCTCTGTCAGCGGAGGAGGAATCCACCGTCGAACTTCCCGCAGGCGCATCCATCATTGCCATCCCCGACCCTGCCGAAATGCAAGTTGAAGGCATCCATCTGAAGGTGAAGTATGATCGGACCGGCGAGCACGCGATAAGGATGTCGTACGCACTAACAATCGAGCATGCGCAGGCGGTTTGCACGAGCGAGTATTACGCGCGCGTGCGGGCAGGGTTAGCGAGCATGACCAGCGCATTGCGCGGACAGATTCTCTACAAATAGGCTGCTAGCCATGGCCATCCGGATTCTGATGATTGCATCGGCCGCATTTGCCGTCGCTCAGATTTGGTCGTTTCAAGTCATGGCGCAGAGCACGCCGGCTCCCCGATATTGCAGGGACGTGACGTCGACAGCGCCGGCCGCGGCAACGCCGCACACCGTAACCCAGGAGGACTACCCACTCGTATCCGTGACGTTAAAGGAAGAGGGCACCGTGTCGCTCGATGTCGTCGTCAAGGAGGACGGCAGTGTCGGAGACGTGCAAGTCACCAAATCGAGCGGTTTCCCAAGGTTGGATTTGGCCGCCGTCGAAATGGTGCAAAAGCGATGGGTCTATAAGCCGGTGACGGTAAGGGGAAGGGCTGTAACGTGTCGTACCCAAGTCAACGTCGTCTGGCGATTGAATAGCGACCCGCCTCCGGTGCCCGTGGGTAGCCCGCTTATAGCTCTGCGAATGGATCTCGCCGACTATCCGGAAGAGTCACGACAAAGTCGGGAGCAAGGCACCGTCGTCCTGATGGTGGTTATTGCTGAGGATGGCAGTATTCCTGCCGCAAATATCGTGCAATCGAGCGGTTTCGCCCGGTTGGACGCGGCTTCAGTCGCCTTGCTCAAAAGCAAGTTCCATCCCGTTCCGGCGCAATTGGCCGGCAAGCCGGTGAAAACCTTCCTCGGTTTGGTAATGATATGGTCACTCGACGTTTCACCTCCGCCGACCAAGTGATATTGGGGCGATCTCCAGGTGCATCATGACGAAGGTCGTCATCTGAGTGGCGGATAGGGCCTCCACGGAGAATCGCGTGCCATCCATCGCAGCCATTCTGCCGCCTCTGCCGCGCCTCAAGATTGTCGATGTCGGTGCGATGTGGACGGGAGCGGATGCCGACCGCTACGCCAATCTCGAGAATGCCCTGCCGTGCGAGGTCATTGGGTTCGAGCCGGTCGCCGCGGAGTATCGCAAGCTCGTCGCGCTGAACCGGGCGCATCACCGATATTTCCCTCATCTCATAGGGGACGGTTCCGAGCGCACCTTCTACGAATGCAGGGCGCAGTTCACGTCTTCGCTCCTCGAACCCGATCTCGCGATGGCGGCGAATTTCGAATATCTCGCCGAATGCTTTCAGATTGTGAGGACACACCCGGTTCGGACCACACGCCTCGACGACGTTGCCGAAACCGCGGGCGTCGATTTTCTCAAGGTGGACGTGCAGGGCGGCGAGATAATGGTCTTCGAAGGCGCGCTTGAGCGCTTGAAGACGGCGGTCATTGTCGACGTCGAAGTGGATTTCATCCCGCTGTACAAAAACCAGCCGCTCTTCGGCGACGTCGACGCTTTTCTGCGTGCGCAGGGATTCATGCTGCACCAGCTTCAGCACTACGGCCTGAATTTCAAACCGAAGGTCAGCGACGGCGCGGCGACTTCGCAGCAATCATCCTGGGGCGACGCGGTTTACGTGCGTAATTTTCCTGCCTTCGAGCGGCTGGAGCCGGAGCTGCTGCTGAAGCTCGCCGCCATCCTGCACGCGAATTACCGTTCCTACGATCTCGCCGCACGAGCGCTCGGGGTTTACGACGGCACGATGCGGACGGATTTGAATTCGGCCTACGTCCGCCTCATGGCGCCGGGCGGATAGGCATTTGGGGGCGATTTTGCTTGCAGGCTGAAGCGGCTCCTTGCACCAGCTAAGCGCCCGCGCTATCGCCATCGGCGAAACGCCGTTGCGGAGAGCAGCATGGCCGATCTGGTTCCCTACTCGCCCGAGGAAAAGGCGGCGCAACCGCCGCTGCGTTTCGACGCTTTCAAGTCTTCGGTGACCCGCTCGCCGACGAAAGCGCTTTTGCGCGTCCCGCAGACTCTGAGCGAATTGACGGGTCCCGCCGGCGCCGGCGTATGGGAGAGGTTGATGGGCCCCGCGGCCGCCGATTTGACCCGCCAATATGCCGGACAGCCCTTGGGCGAACGCATCATCGTCTCAGGCCGTGTGCTCGACGAGAATCAGCGACCGGTTGCCAATACGATGGTCGAATTGGTGCAAGCCAATGCGTGCGGACGCTATGCGCATCAATATGACCAGCACGATGCGCCGCTCGATCCCAATTTCACCGGCGTTGGCCGCGTGGTGACGGATGCGCAGGGGCGCTATCGCTTTGTCACCGTCAAACCGGGCGCCTATCCGTGGGCCAACGGCGCGAACACGTGGCGGCCGGCGCATATCCATTTTTCGCTGGTGGGGCCAGCATTCGCCACTCGGCTCGTGACGCAGATGTATTTTCCCGGCGATCCGTTGTTTCCCTTGGACGCCATCGTCTGCTCGGTGCCGGAATGGGCGCGGCATCGGATCGTCTGCCGCTTCGATCCCGAAACAACCGAGCCCTATTGGGCGCTCAGTTACCTGTTCGACTTCGTGCTTCGCGGGCGCGACGCGACGCCGATGGAGGACTGAAAGTGGCCGGGCAGACTCCGTGGCAAACCACCGGCCCGTTTTTCCACTTCGGGCTGGCGTGGAAGGGCGGCGCCGATCTGACTGGCGACAGTCAGCTTGGGTCTCGCGCCGACCTCTGCGTGCCCGGACATGACGTGCTGGTCGAGCACCACGATACCAATCGCCAGCTTGCAAAGGGTCGAAAGATCGAGCTGATCGGTCAAGTCTGGGACAACACCGGCGCGCCCGCGACCGACACGCTGATCGAGATCTGGCAGGCCGACGCATCGGGCCGCTACGGTCATCCCGAGGACAAGCGCAACGATGTGCCGCTCGATCCGAACTTCCTCGGCTTTGGCCGCTGCGCCTCCGACAAGGAAGGCCGATTCCACTTTCGCACCATTCGTCCGGGACGGGTTCCTGGATCAGGAAACGCGCTGCAGGCACCGCATATTGCGCTTGGTATGGTCGGCCCCGGAATCCTGAAGCGCCTCGCGACGCGCGTCTATTTCAGCGACGCACCGGAGAACGCCGAGGATCCCATCCTCGCGCTTGTCCCTGAAGAGCGCCGCGCAACCTTGATTGCGTCGCCCGATCCGGCAGGATCGAACATCTACCGTTTCGACATTCATCTGGGGGGCACGCGCGAAACCGTCTTCTTCGAATTTTAAGCGCGGCCAAAAAGGAGATTGCCATGGAAGTCACCCGCATGCTGGCGCGGTACATCGTGAATGCACGGCCTGAAGACGTGCCCAAGGACGTGAAGCGCGAAGCGGTGCGCTCGATCGTCAATTGGCTCGGCTGCACGGTGGGCTCGTGCCGCCATGAAGCCGTTGACTGCGCGCTTGCCGCGATCACACCGTTTTCCGGTCCCGCACAGGCTTCCGTTCTGGGGCGCGAGGAGAAAGTCGATATCCTCCATGCCTCCTTGCTGAACGGCATTTCCAGCCACGTCTTCGATTTCGACGACACGCATTTGCGGACGATCATTCTGCGGTGTGTCCCGAGCATTACGAGGCGGGATGGCACATCACCGGCACCGCAGGCGTGTTCGGATCGGCCGCGGCATCGGGGCGGCTGCTTGGGCTCGACGAACAACAGATGACTTGGGCGCTCGGCATCGCGGGCACCCAGTCGGCGGGCTTGCGCGAAATGTTCGGCACCCATTGCAAAAGCTTCCACCCCGGACGCGCGGCGCAGAACGGGTTGGCCGCGGCTCTGCTGGCGCAAAAGAATTTCACCAGCTCGAACCAGGTGATCGAAGCCAAACGCGGTTTCGCCAATGTGATGTCGACGCGGCACAATTATGACGAGATCACCGAAGGCCTCGGCAAGACGTTCGAAGTGAGCTTGAACTCCTACAAGCCGTTTGCCTGCGGCATCGTGATTCATCCCTCGATCGACGGCTGCATTCAGCTCAAGAAGGAGCACGGGCTGACCGGCGCCGAAGTCGAAAAGGTCGAACTCACCGTGCCGCATCTGGTGCTGGAATTGACCGGTAAACGTAGCCCTCAAGTCGGCCTCGAGGGCAAGTTCAGTGTCTTTCATTCCTGCGCGGTGGCGCTCCTTTTCGGAGCGGCCGGCGAAAAACAATACAGCGACGTCGTAGTGCGCGATCCCAAAGTCATCGCGCTGCGCGATCGTGTGCAGCCGACGATCGACGACAGACTGCGCGACGACGAATGCCACGTCCGGCTGACGCTGAAAGACGGTCGCGTGCTGACAAAGCATGTCGAGCACGCGATCGGCAGCCTCAAGCGGCCGATGAGCGATCAGGATTTGGAAGCGAAATTCCACGTGCTGGTCGATGACGTCCTCGGCGAAGAGCACGCCAGCCGGCTGCACAAGCTTGCCTGGTCGATCGAGGGTTTGAAGGACGCGGCCGAGATCTGCCGTCAGTCCAAGCCGCTCGCGAAATCAGACCGCCGCCGGGCATAAAATAACGCGCTCATTGGGCTCGGGCGACGCCGATCACGTTCCAAGCCTCCTCGTCGGGGGGAGCCTCACCGTCGGGGAAGCGTCTGAGATCAAGAAGCCGGAGACCGCTGCTCAAAAGCGCCGATCGGAGCTCGTCCGGAAAAAAATAACGCACGACGTGTTCTTCCTCCGATCTCATTGGTTTGCCGCCGCCGGTCCGCTCGAGATCGAAGTGAACATGGCAGAGGTGATTTGGAGCATCCAGCCGGGTTCGGGTTTTCCGGATGATCTGAGCCGGCCCATCCTGCACGTTGATGATGCGGTCTTGAGGACGTAGAGCGAGCACCGCCGGACCGTTCCAGACGTCAAAAATGAAGAGCCCTCCGGTATCGAGATGCGCGCGCACGGCAGCGAGAGCCGAGAGGAGATCGACATCATCGTGCAGATAACCGAGCACCGTGAACATCATCAGGGCGGCATCGAACCGCTCGCCAAGATCGAATTTGCGCACGTCGGCTTCGCGGAATGTGGGGACCGAATCACCGGCGGCGACCTCGCTCGCTGCCTTGGCCCGTGCCCGGTCGAGCATCGGAAGCGAGCGGTCGATTGCCGTCACGCGGTGACCGCGCCGCGCCAAGCTAAAGGCGTGGTTGCCCGTCCCGCAGCCAAGATCAAGGAGCCGACGCGGGCCGGCAATTCCATGGCGGGCGAGAAAACGTTCGATCAGATCGACTTCGGCGGCATAGTCTTTGCCGCGATAAACGACGTCATAGATGCTGGCGTAATGCGGTCCGAAGACGGTGGTCATGCGAGACAGTTCCGGAGGGCGGCACAGACAGCGTGGATCTCGCTTTCTTGAAGGCCCAATCCGGAGGGCAAATAGAGCCCGCGACGGCTGATCCGTTCGGTCACTGGATAGCGTTCGCCCGTGAAGAGACCTCGCTCGCGAAAAACCGGCTGCTCATGCATGCCGACGAAAAACGGCCGCGTGTCGACGCCCTGCTCTCGCAGGCGCACGGCCAGAACCGCAGCGTCGAAAGGAACGGATTCGTCCAAGACGACGGCAAACATCCAGTACACATTCTTAACCTTAAGCCGTTCAACGGGAAGATGAAGGCAGGCGACATCCCGCAAGCCTTCGCGATAGAGTGCCGCCATGCGCCGTTTGCGCACGAGGTGCTCCTCTATCCGCTCGACCTGAGCCAATCCGATTGCCGCCTGGAGATTGGTCATGCGGAAATTGTGGCCGAGCTCGCTATGCCAGAAGCGCCGGTCAGGGCGGAAACATAAATTGCGCAGGCTGCGGGTTTGTTCCGCCAGATTCGGGTCGTCGGTCACGATCATGCCGCCCTCGCCGGTCGTTACGATCTTGTTGGCATAGAAGCTGAAGCAGCCCATTGTCCCGATTCCACCCGCACGACGATCCCGATATTCGGCGCCGTGCGCCTCGGCTGCGTCTTCGATCACGGCAAGCCCGTGCCGGCGAGCCAAATCCATTAGCGAGTCCATTTCCGCCATGTGGCCGTATATGTGCACCGGCATGACGGCCCGCGTTCGCTCACCGATTTTGCGCGCGACCTCGGCCATGTCGAGACACCAGGTATCCGCTTCGCAATCCGCGAGCACCGGCCGGCATCCGGCACGGAGCACTGCCGTCACGCAGGAAATGATCGTGAAACTCGGCAGGATGATTTCCGAACCGGGCGGTAGCTGAAGCGCTTCCACGGCGAGTTCGAGCGCCGCGGTGCCGTTGCACACGGCGACGCCATGGGCAACGCCGCAATACTCCGCCCACCGGCGCTCGAATTCCGAGATGAAACGTCCCGCCGAAGATATCCAGCCGGAGCGCACGGCTTCCTCGACATAGGCCAGCGCGCGCTCGTCCAGCAGGGGTTCGGAGACCGGAATCACGGCGATGACTTCGTTCCTCCGACGATCCGCGTTTGGGATGCGGCGATACCCTCGATCCGCGTCTTGTCCGTCTCGCCGATATAGGGACCTTGTTTCACTTCGACCATTTCAACGTCTTCGAGAACCTCGAAACCATGTCCGCCGCAAATCAGCAAGATGACGTCGCCAGGACCGAGCTCCCGGCTTTCGAGATAGCGGCCGGCATTCGAGTAGAAATCGACGCGCAGCCGGCCGCGCCGCAGAAACAGCGCCTCTTGCGTGTAATGCACCGCCCGTGAAACGGGGTTGTGAACGTGGGGCTGGATGACATGGCCGGCAGGGTGGCGCATGCAACCGAGTTGCTGCGAAAAGTGCTCAGGCGTGAAGAAATGGATCCCCGGCTCGCGGAAGGTGCTGCGGAGAATGATGGCAAATTCGGTGCCTTCGAATGTGATCCGCTCAATCATGATTGCGGTACGAAATATCGTGTGAGCTCGGCGCCGAAGATCTGGTCGGTTGCTGCGCGTTCTTCATCGGTCAGCAAATGCGCATAGCTGTTGCGGTGGCCCTTGTTGACGAACCGATTCCCGAGGCCATAGCCCGACGCAAGGCTATTGCGAAAAAAGACACCTTCGCTGCGCTGCGCGACCTCCTGCTCTTCCAATGCGGCCATCGCTTTCATCGAGCTGCGCTCGACCGCGAGTCGCAGCCGCTCCACGGGAATTCGAACCCCGAGAAAAGCGAGTATCGACATGAGCTCGCTTTCCGGCCGGTCGACGAGATGTTCATAGGTCACCAAATGCAGCGGAATATTGGATTGACCGAGCCATGAGCGGACATGTTGCACCCAGCATCCATATTCCGGGAAGGCGTCACCGCCGGTCTCGATCCAGCGGCGAACAAAGGCACGGAACGCAGGCGATTGCGTCGAACGGACGCCGCCCGACGTCAGAGCTTCGAAGTCCCAAGCCGACGCCATGACGTCGATCGGATGACGAATGAGATAGACCGCTTTGCTTGTCGATCTGACCACGGGTAGCGTTGGGATGTAAGGGAGGTGCAATTTGACGAGGCGTGGGCCTGTCGGATCGGCAAATGTCGCGTTTGGGAAAGCATGGATGTCGAGGATGTATTTCTGTTCGATATCGCGAATATCGCAGCTATCGGGAAAGAGACTGTAAAAGAGCAGGAAGCTCAAATACGTCACGCCGGATTTCGGGAAGGCGGATAGGCTGACCAGACTGGGCACAATCAGCTCCTCGCCTTACGGACAATGCTGATCCGATATTCGCGGGGGTAATCCCACCGGCTAACGGCCGTCGGAAATCTGCGCCCGCTATTCCTCTGTTGCCGGGCAAAAATAGAATTCGGGCTCAGAGACAGGGCCGTAGCATCGGCTCTGCTTGTATCAGGAGCGGCGGCAACGGGCAACGGATGGTGCGGCCGTCAAGCCAGGTCGATGTCGGGAAATTTCGGCGTGCGGCCGTTGCGCACCCGTTCGCAGGCTTCCGACATGACGGCGGCGACGCCTTCGACAAACGCGTTCCAGCTATAAGAGGCAAGCCGCTTTCTGCCGCGCTCGACAAGCGTCACGGCCAGCGTTTCGTCCCGCCAAAGATGCAGCATTGCACGCGCGAGGTCTTGCGGTGAATGCGGATCGATGAGAAGGCTGGCGTCGCCGTTCTGTTCGCGCATGCCGCGTATGTCGGAGGTGATCACCGGGCGGCCATAGCACCACGCCTCGAGCGGCGGAATGTTCGTCGGACCAAAGAACGTCGGCATGACGAGTCCAGCCGATAGGGTATAGAGCGCCGCCATGTCGTCGCTGGGCACCAGCCCGAGATAGAAAACGCGATCGGAGATGCCAAGCTGAGCGGCAAGCGCGCCGATCGCGATGAAATTGGTGGCACGAAAATAATCTCCATAGGCGCCGCAAAAGACCACGGGAACCTTCTCGCCCGTCTCGTCGGCGATCAGCCGTATCGCGCGCAAAATCAGCGAATGATTCTTGTGGCGCCAGAATTGCGCCGGATAGAAGAAATAGCGCTTGGGCAGGTTATACGCTGCGGCGACGCGGGCAAGGTCCCGCTGGCTCGGCGCAGCTCTAAGCTCGAGCGGCGGGTAGTACGGCAAAACCCGAATTCGGTCTTCGTCGATGACGTTGCTGTAGAAGCGAAGCACGTCAGCCTTGCCGACTTCCGAGTCAACCAGGACGAACGTCGCGTAGCGGCAAGTGTTCGTGTAGAGGTATTCGCGCTGCTTGAATTCGCCTGATGCGCTCACTTCCGGAAATTCCGGATGCAGCCGATGATTAAGATCGTAGATCGTCATGATGAACGGAATCATCGCGGCAAAGGGGCGCGCATAGGGGCCGAGCTGCAGGATCAAATCGATTCCGGCGTTACGGAGCGCGATCGCTTTGTCACGCTCCACATAGAACACGTTGGGATCGAGCTCTGGGTACTGCGGCTTGATGTGGAAATAGGACTCCGGCGGCCCTTGCGGAATGACTGTTTTTTCCAGCGCGCGGATCGGAAGGTTGCGGTAGTTCAAGCCCTCCGCACCCGCTAATGACGCGAGATTGGTTTCGGGAGTCGTAAGACACACGAACTCCGCGGGAAAGGCGGCTGCAATCTCACTCAGCGCGTTAAGGAAGACAAGCTCGTAGTGGAAACCCCCATCGAGGGTTTTCAAGGCATCCGGAAGCACCGCGATCCGCATTCCTTCTCCGTTAGGCTTCTCTTGGCCAATATACGTACTCGACATGAAGTGGAACGGCGGCAGGCGCGAGCTTTGCCGAAACCTTTACTGCGCGTAAGTCATTTCGGTCTGCTTCGTCGCGAACATAGAAATGACTCTTCTCTCGCGTCCGGGCCGGACGGTACCCCAGCGCTGCAAGACAGCCGTCAAGCACGTCCTGTTCGGTTTGCGCCGCGATCAGCACAACACGCGGCTTGAAGCTTCCAAGATTTGAATCGGCAAGCGTCTCGAACATTTCGCTCGGGGCATTGATCGACATGAAATCAACTTCCGTCTCTGGGCTTTCTCCAGGCCTCTCAAGCGACTGCAAACTCTTGCGGCAGTGCGAGCGCGGACGATTTTTAACGCAGCGTCCAAACAATTCCGGGGCGGCCTCGATGCATAGACCGGTCCATCCTCGCCGTTCGAAGGCATAGGAATTGCTCAGGTGAATCCCGTCACCCGCTCCGATATCGACGAAAAAACCGGAATCCTTGAAACCAAAGAACTTGTCCAAGAGCGCGTCTTCGCCGCGATGGCTGAAGTATTCCGGCAACTGCGGAGTACTGCGACCGTTCAGCGATAGGAGCTTTTGCTGGAGCTGATAATACGTCTCGGCACCCGCCGTCACACCGGGCCGGCCCGCGAGCATGTTTTCAAAGCGGCGGACAACGTCCTTATGGCGGTCAATCTTATGGAGAGCGAGGGCAAGATTAAAATAGGTGGCCGCGAATTCGGGATCGAGTTGCAGCGCCCGCTCGAAACACGTAATCGCCTCGTTCAAGCGGCCCATATTGTCCAGCGCAACGCCAAAGGCATTAATGCCGTTGCAGAAATCCGGCCGCAGTCCTACGAGCTTGCGGAAGAGCACGGCGGCTTGCGCCGGTTTGTGCTGGCGCAGCAAGAAATCGCCGTAGGAAAAGAGCACGTCGGAATCATTGGGCATTTTTTCCAAGGCGGCGCGATATTGCTTATCGGCCTCCTCCGTTTTGTCTTCGAGCTGCAGATTCTTCGCCTTCGTCACCGCTCGGCCGGCCGCCGTCCTGATCTGATAACCGGCGAAAATGCTCGCGGGGTCGAGATTTGGCGCCGGTCCCGAGCGAGGCGAAGGTTCCGTCGTGGTCTCAAGGTCGATGAGCTCGCTGCGAATGGACTTCGCGCATGTGTCGGCCAGTCGCTGCACCAGCTCATCGGCGGCTCCCCGCTCAATCTCTGCTGAGCCCGAGAGCCCGAAAACCTCGCGACAAAGAGGCAAGACCGCGGCGATGCTGCGCGGCAGAGGACTTCGACAGATTTCCGATTCCCGAATGACCCGCTCTGAAAGCATTAACGCGAATTGCCGCCACACCGCCTTGTCATAGACCGTGTCGTGATACAGATGAACGATGCTCGGGCGGTCCACCGCCACAAGCTTGCGGCCTCTTGCGGCAAGCGTCAGCGGTAGCCAGTAATCCCACCATGGCAGACCCATCGTCCATGGCAGCGTTTCACCGACAAGGTCGTGGGCCGCGCCGCGGTCGAAGAAGAAGTAATCATATCCCCACTGATGCTTTTCCAGCACTCCGTCGGCGAGAGATATCGTATCGAGACGCTGACCCGTTACGACACCATTGTCGACAAGACTGGGGAGCCGCCGTCGCCACGCCGGCACAGGCTCGAACACAATGTCGCTGTTGATGATTCCCATCACGGAGGCCGGCGAAGCAAGAAGCGCGGAGAGGAGATCGGCAACAAAAGGATTCTTGCGTCCGGAAATCGCGCTCGCGTTTCTGTCGGTTGCCAAAAAGCTGACTTCCGGATAGCGCGCGGCAAGATCGGGGATTTCCTCGCGATCGTTCACCGCCAAAACGCGAAATCCGCAATCGAGCCACGATTGGATGCAAAGCTTTTGGTACTCGTTGTCGATGGTTCTCCCGGCATTCCGCCGTGACAATCGCGGGGGTATGGACGTGGCGACCACTATCTGAGCGTCAATGGTCATGACGCCACCGAAGACGGCAAATCGCGATGTTTGCATAGCGGCGTGGAAGCAACCCTGGCATCGAGGTAATCGGTTACATCCCAGCGCCGACAATTCGCGACCCCACGGCCAGAATCGATCTGCGACTGTGAATGGGCGATCAGCTGCAAATCGAGGGGCATATAGAGGGTTGAAAATATCTTCAGCGCTCTGTCCAGTCCGCGCTTCGAAAGGACATATCCTTCGCTGCCGTAGCGATTACCCCATGCCCTCCCTAGCGTGTTGGCCGGCATCCGGTCGCTTATATATTTCAAGTCCCAGCTACCGGAAAAATCCATCTGCTCGAAAGGCCGCAGGATTTCGACGTCGTCTTCGAACACAGCGAGAAAGTCGACATCCAAGCGTTTGGCTTTTCGCCAGCATAGGATGTGGGAATAGGCGTCGGCGATCTCGGTGAAGAGAATGGGCGCGGCTTTCCGGCGCGCGTCGTGCGGTACGTGCTTGGTCCAGCGCAAATCCGAAAGATCGACTTTGCAGCCGCTCGGAACTTTCCCGTCCCTGATGTCGTCCGGCGTCACCGCGTCGACGAAGGTGAACTGCATGCCATGGCGATCAGCATAGGCCGAAAACTCCGCCCGTCTTTCGGATTCCTTTAGCGATATGCAAACAGCGGCAACGTTCATCAGTAGGTGCAAAACGATCGGCACCGGCAAGATAAAGGATGGACGGGAGAAGTCCATGCGGGTTTCCGGCTGCCGGAGAGGCCGCACAGAATGAGAAATTTTGCCCCGCTAACGCATTTGCTCTAAGGGAGTCGTGGCAAGCTTCCCTGGCCCGTTCGCAGGGAAGCTTGCCGAGCATCGCGAGCCGAAGGGGAAAGAAAAGAGCAAACATGGCGCGACTGGTTGCGGCTTTCGGTTCCTCCCACAGCATCATGCTGGCGGCAGAACGTGAAGATTGGATTTCGCGCTTTCGCGAATCCGATCAGCGCATGCCGCTGTTCGACCGCAGCGGCGCGGAGCGTTCTTACGCCGAATTGTTGGCGGCAGCCCCGAAGCATTCCGATGCGATGGTGACCGAAGACAGGATGGTCGCCGCTTATGAGCGCACTTTCGAAGCGATTGCCGAGCTGAAACGTCAGATCGACGCGACACCACTCGACGTCCTCATCATTGCGGGCGACGATCAGCACGAGCTGTTTGCCGATACGATGATGCCCGCCCTCGCCGTCTATTACGGCGAGACCATCCGCAACGCGGCGCGGCGCGAAGCGGCGCGCGATCATTGGTACGGCCGCGCGCAGATGGAACGCCTGGAGCCGGACAAAGATGCGCACTACCCAGTCCATTCGCGCCTTGCGCTGCATCTCATCAGCGGACTTAGCGAGCGCCAATTCGACGTTTGCGCGGTCGGCGGACTGGTCGGCGAGCAATATGAAGGCCATGCTTACTCGTACATTCACCGCACGTATTTGCCGGGCAGAACCCTTCCTGTCGTTCCGCTGCTGCTCAACACCTATTATCCGCCCAACCAGGTGACGCCGACGCGCTGCGTGCAATTCGGCCGGCATTTGAAGGAACTGATCCAATCTTATCCGGAAGATTTGCGCGTCGGCATTATTGCCTCGGGCGGGCTCAGCCATTTCGTCGTCGACGAGGATTTGGACCGCGGCGTGATCGAAGCCATCAAGAGCAAGAACCACGATCATCTCGCGGGGCTTGATCCGAAACGTCTGCAGGCCGGAAGCTCGGAAATCCGGAGCTGGATCGTTACCGCCGCGGCGGTAAGCGACCTCGACTTGAAATCACGCTTCCGCGCCGGTGCCGATGGCTTCGCGCGTCGGGCCGATCTTCGCCACCTCGGGCATCTTCGGCAAAAATCCCGACACCGGGCAGATGCCGCCCGATGCCGTGGGTCAGGCGATGCAGTGCTTCGACAATTTGAAGCGCTTGCTCGCGGCCGCCGGATTGGACATGGGAGACGTTGTCAAGATCACCATCTTCCTCGCCAACGATCAGTACCGCACGGCGGTCAACAAGCCGTGGAACGAGCATTTCCCCGATCCCACGAAGCGTCCTGCCCGCCACGCGCTGGTGCTGCCGTTGCGCGGCGGCGCGCTGGTGCAGATCGAGGCCATCGCGGTGGCCAAGGACGCTTAGATTTTGCGGGGGTGATCGGCGCAGCGACAGCGAAAAAAGTTTTGCGCCTTGTCGATTTACCGCTGCTTCGAACGTCTTTGTGGCGGCGGAGCATGATCTCCGGCCACAAAAGTTGAGAAGGAGACTGCGATGCAATATCTCTTGCTGATCTATGGAAACGAAGCCGGCATGCTGAACGCCAGCAAAGCACAAGCCGAGCAGATGATGGCCACTTACGGTGCCTACACGGAAGCCATGAAAAAGGCCGGCGTCCTTGTCGGCGCCAATCGTCTGAGGCCGACTTCTTCGGCGAGTTCCGTGCGAGTGGCCGACGGCAAGACGAAGGTCCTCGACGGGCCTTATGCCGAAAGCAGAGAGCAACTCGGTGGGTATTATCTCATTGACGTTCCCGATCTTGACGCGGCGCTCTCCTGGGCTGCCCGTTGCCCCGGTGCAAACCACGGCACGATCGAAGTGCGTCCGATCTGGGTGATGTAAACGGGTGCGCGCGCATGCCGCGAGACGGCGATCATGTCCGTGAAGCCGCCGAAAGAGTGGCGCGTAACAGCTACGGCAAACTGGTTGCGTTTCTCGCGGCGCGCACGCGCGATGTTGCCGGAGCCGAGGACGCTCTGGCGGACGCTTTCGCCGCCGCGCTCACCGATTGGGCGGCAAACGGAATTCCCCGCAATCCGGAAGCGTGGCTGATCGCCGTGGGCCGCCGCAAGGCCATCGATGCGGGAAGGCGCCAGCGCAGCAGCGAGAGCGCAGTCCCCGAGCTTCGCATGATCAGCGAAGAGCTCGCCGAGGCCGCCAACGCCGACGTGCCGCTACAGGACGACCGGCTTTCCTTGATGTTTGCGTGCGCTCATCCCGCGATCGATCCTTCCATCCGTGCGCCGCTGATCCTGCAGACCATTCTCGGATTCGACGCCGCCACGATCGCGTCGGCATTTTTGCTCTCGCCGGCAACGATGAGCCAGCGGCTGGTGCGCGCCAAGAACAAGATCCGCCAAGCCGGCATCCCGTTTCGGGTGCCCGAGCGCACCGATCTCGGCGAGCGCCTGGGTGCGGTGCTTGATTCCATCTACGCCGCTTTCACCGAGGGCTGGTGCGACCCCGGCGGAATCGATTCCCGCCGCCGGAACCTCGCCGAAGAAGGGATTTGGCTCGGACGGATGGTGACCGCTCTTATGCCCGATGAGCCGGAGGCGCTTGGGCTGCTGGCGCTGATGCTCTACGCCGAAGCGCGGCGAGGCGCGCGTCGCAACGATGGTGGCGAGTATGTGCCGCTCGAAGATCAGAACCCGTCGCTGTGGGACAATGCGATGATCGACGAGGCCGAGGCGCTGTTGCTGCGCGCAAGCGGCAAAGGAGGCACCGGCCGCTATCAACTCGAAGCGGCGGTGCAGTCGGCCCATGTCGTGCGCCGGCGCAGCGGGCGAACCGACTGGGCCGCGATCGAGCAAATCTACGATCTCCTTATCGCCCTGACCGCCTCGCCCGTCGTCGCGATCAACCGGGCGATCGCCATTGCCGAAGCGCGCGGAGCCGACAAGGGGTTGGCGGCGCTCGATGAGCTGGCCGGCGATCAGCGATTGGCCGAATATCAACCCTATTGGGCGGCGCGCGCGGGATTGCTGGCCAAGACCGGCCAAATCGATCCGGCCAACCAAGCCTATGAGCAGGCGATCGGGCTCGAGAGCGACCCGGCCGTCCGCGGTTTTCTGCAACAGCGCCGCGCCGAGCTGAGGCGGTTATCTTCGGATTGACGGCTATCGCGGCGGCGGTGCTAGATGCGGGCAACGTTATCCGGGCGCCCGAGGAAAACTATGGAATCCCAAGTCACGATCCCTGCGCTGCAGCAGATGAAGCGCGACGGAAAGAAGATCGTCGGAGTGGTGGCCTGGGATTACCAGATCGCGCAAATCGTCGACCGAGCGGGCGTCGAGATCATCTCGGTCGGCGACACGGTCGGCATCAATCTGTGGGGGCAGGGAAATCCGCTCGAAGTCACGATGGAAGAGATGCTCGTGGTCCTGAAAGCGGTGCGGCGCGGAACCAAGCACGCGCTCGTTTCTTGCGACTTCCCCTTCGGGCCGCTCCAGGAAGGCGTCGATAGCGCGGTCAAGGCGGCGATCCGCCTGGTCAAGGAAGGCGGCGCCGACATGATCAAGCTCGACGGCGCGGCCGACTTTCCCGAGGCGGTGCGCGCGGTGGCACGCGCCGGCATTCCCGTCTTCGCGCAGTTCGGAATCACGCCGCAGACCGCGCTGCAATACGGCGTGCAATACAGCGCCATGGCCAAGGCCGGGGCCGAGGTGCCCGCAGCGATGGCGGCGAAGCTCGTGGAAGAAGCGCAGACGCTGGAAGAAGCGGGCGCCTTGCTGCTCGATTTCACCAATTCCGGGCCGATCGTCGGACCCCAGGTCGTGCGCGCCGTCTCCATTCCGGTGATCGGCGGCTTCGGCGGCGGTCCCTGGCTGGACGGTCGGATGCGCATGGCACACGCCGCGATCGGATATGCCGCAAGCGCGCTCGAATCCAAGACCGAGAATTATGCCAATGTCGCGCGCATCACGCTCGACGCCATCACGGCCTATGCCGAGGACGTCCGCGCGGCGCGCCAGATCAAGGGCGCCGCTCCGGCCAAACCGGCGCCGTAGGAGGAGGAACTCGCCATGCAAATTTCACGGGTGCAGCTGATCAAGGCGCTGGCTTTGACGAGCGTTGTGGGCGGAGTGGTCATCGGAATTGTGCAGACAGCTCTTTCGACCGAGAGCCCGAAGCCGACAACATTCACTTATGACGGCTCATGGCCGAGGCTGCCGCTGCCGAACAATTGGACCTTCGAAGGCATCACGGGACTCGCCGTCGATAAGGACGACGTGATCTGGGTGCTGAATCGTCCGGGCGATTACGACAACGATCCGATCTTCCGCCGGCCGGAGGTGACCGAGAATTATGCTTCGCTCAATCCGCCGACGGCGATGTGCTGCTTGAAGCCGGAGGGCATTCTCGCCTTCGACCAGAAGGGCAATCTGCTGCACCACTGGAACCAGGCGGACAAGATCGACGGGCATCTGATCCTAACCGACAAGGCCGGCAACATCTGGGTCGGCTCGGACACGATGCGCAAATACACCAAGGACGGAAAGCTGCTGGGCCAGATCGAGCGCATTTCGGAAGCGCAACCCAAGCCGGGGCAGTTTCCTGCCGACACCCCGATGTTCGTCGGCCGCGTCGAGGGCGGCGAGTTCGACGAGGCTGCGCGCGAGCTCTTTGTCACCGACGGATATCTGCGCGGGCGCATCCTGGTGTTCGACATGGATAGTATGAAGTTCAAGCGCGGCTGGGCCGCTTACGGCAAGCCGCTGAAAGAGATCGCGTTCGATCCGAACGCGAAATACGATCCCAAAGGCTCGCCGGCGAAGGATTTCCTAGGCCACATCACGCTGACCGTTTCGCGCGACGGCTTCGTTTACGCCGCGGACCGCGTGGCGGACCGGATTCAGGTCTACACCAAAGCGGGAAAATTCGTGCGCGAGTTCACGGTGGCGCCCGAAACGCTCGACCGCGGTTCGACGGGCGGCATGGCGCTGTCGCCGGATCAGCGCTTCATCTACGTCTCCGACATCATGAACAACGTGATCTGGATCGTGAACCGCGCCGACGGCAGGACGCTCGGTCATTTCAGCTTTGCCGGGCACAGCGGCGGCGGCTTGCACTGGGTGCACATGGTGGCGACCGATGCCAAGGGCAACGTCTATACCGGCGAAGTCGACACCGGTAAGCGCGTGCAGCGATTCCTGGTGAAGCAATAGGAGCGAGGCATGCCGACGGCAGTCATCGACGGCATCACCACGCGCTATGAGGTGATCGGCTCCGGACGGCCGCTTCTGATGTATGCGCCGGGCGGCTTCGACGCGAGCCTGGACCGGTGGTCGTCGATGGGCGTCTACGCCAAGATCAAGCCGCTCGATCATCTGTCGAAAAAGTACAGCTGCATCGTCTTCGACCGGCGCGAGACCGGACAATCGGGCGGCCGCATCGAGCGCGTGACCTGGGCGCATTTCGTGGCGCAAGGCAAAGGACTTCTGGAGCATCTCGGCATCTCGCGTGCTCATCTCATGGGAGGCTGCATGGGCTGCTCGCCGGTGATGGCGTTCGGGGTCGCGCATCCCGAAATGGTGCTCAGCATGGTGCTGTTTTGGCCGGTGGGCGGCGCCAAATATCGCCTGAGCAGCCATCAGCGCTTCGCGCAGCACCTGGCTTACGTTCAGGAGAACGGCCTGGAGAAAGTCGTTTCGCTGGTGACGAGCACGGGCAAGAGCTTCGGCGAAGATCCGCGCGGCGGACCATGGGCGGCAGTGATCAAGCACGACCGTGCCTTCGCGGAGACTTACGCGAGGTTCAATGTCGACCAATACAAGCTCATCGTTGCCGGCATGGTGCGTACGCTGTTCGACCGCGATACCTCTCCCGGAGCTGAGCCGGAGGACCTGCTGCGTTGCGACATCCCTGCCCTCGTCATTCCGGGCCGCGATGCATCGCACGCGACTTCGGCCGCCCGTTACGTCGAAGAATGCCTGCCCAAGTCGGAATATTGGGACGTTCCCGTGGCGGAGCAGACGGCGGAGACGGTCCCGCCGCGAATCTTGAAGTTTCTCGACGCCGTGAGCCGCTGAATCCAAGCTCGAATCTTCCAAACCTTGCCGTCGTCGCCTAGGTGGCCCTCGTGCTGCGCGGGCCATGACAAATGGTGGGTTACGGCCCATGACAAGCGGTGGGGTGGTGGTATGATTGCGCGTTTATCGCCGGCGAGAGACTCGCTTCAACAGAGTCATCATTTTCACGACAGCGAAAATGCCAAGGGAGACTCTCATGAACAGCCGTAAACGAGCACTGGCCGGAGCCGTCGCAGCAATGCTCGCGAGCGTTCTCATCGGCGCGCAGACGCGCGACTTCACGCCGGTCACCGATGCGATGCTGAAAAATCCCGACCCGGGTGCCTGGATCAATTGGCGGCGAACGCAGGACGGCTGGGGCTACAGCACGCTCGACCAGATCAACAGGAACAATGTCGGCCAGATCCAACTCGCCTGGTCGTGGGCGTTGAATTCGGGAGCGAACGAAGCCGCGCCGATGGTCCATGACGGCGTGATGTACATCCCCCAGCCCGGCGGCGGCGTGCAGGCGCTCGACGCCACCAACGGCGACTTTCTGTGGGAATACAAACGGCAATATGCCGAAGCCGATCTCGCCGCCAGGCCGATGCGGAATCTTGCGATCTTCGGCGACAAGATCTTCGTCAACACCACCGACGCCCACACCGTCGCGCTCAATGCGCGCACGGGCGCGGTGGTCTGGGATCACATGGTCGCCGATCACAAGTTCGGTTACGAATTCACCAGCGGTCCGATCATCGCGAAGGGCCACGTGGTTTCAGGCCTGACCGGCTGCACGCGCTACAAGAACGACGTGTGCTCCATCTCGGCCTACGATCCGCAAACCGGCGCGGAAGTCTGGCGCACGTCCACGATCGCGCGGCCGGGGGAACCCGGCGGCGACACCTGGGGCAATCTGCCGCTGCAATTCCGCGCCGGCAGCGACGCGTGGATCCCGGGCAGCTACGATCCCAACACAAATTTGATCTATTGGTCGACGGCGCAGGCGAAGCCCTGGGCGCGCGCGGTGCGCGGCACCGACGGCGACGCGCTCTACACCAACAGCACGCTCGCGCTCGATCCAGATTCGGGCAAGATCAATTGGTATTACCAGTACCTGCCAGGCGAGACGCAGGACATGGACGAAGTGTTCGAGAGCGTCCTCGTCGACCATGACGGCAAGTCGTCGCTGTTCAAGATGGGCAAGCTCGGCATTTTGTGGGAACTCGACCGCAAGACCGGCAAGTTCGTCGCGGCTCACGATCTCGGCTATCAGGACATTCTGAACGTCGATCCGGCGACCGGCAAAGTCACCTATAGACCGGGCAAGATTCCGCAGATCGGCGTCGAGCTGAATTTCTGTCCCAGTACCGCGGGATTCAAGGATTGGCGGGCAATGGCGTATCACCCGCAGACGCGCGCGTTCTATATCCCGCTCGCTCTAACCTGCGAGACCGCCGTGTTCGAAGAAGTTCCGCGCGCCATCGGCAGCGGCGGCGTCGGCCCCGTAAAGCGGACGAATCTCTTTCACCCGCAAAACCCGAACGGGCTGGGCGAGTTCCTGGCGATGGACATCAACGGCAAGGTGCTTTGGCGCTATCACACGCGTACGCCGATGAACACGGCCGCGCTGACGACCGCAGGCGGCTTGGCAATCGTGGGCGACTGGGACCGCTATCTCTACATTTTCGACGTCGTGAACGGGAAGGTTCTGTATCAGACGCGGATGCCGACATCGGTGCAGGGCTTCCCCATAACCTATGCGGTGCGCGGCAAGCAGTATCTGGCGATCCCCGTCGGCACCGGCGGCGGCAGCTGGGGTACGCAGATTCCCACCGAACTGACCAAGGACAAGCTGCGTCCGATCAACGGCAACGCCGTCTATGTGTTCGCGCTGCCCGGATAGGTAAGGCGACTGACGGAAAAACACGGCGCGCATAAGAGCGCGCCGTGTTTTCTGCAAACGATCTCAAAATCTATTTCAGCTCTGCCGCGATCTTGTCGATGCCGGCTTTGGCGCAGGCTTCGTCCTTGTCGCCGCCCGGTGCGCCGGACACGCCGACGGCGCCGATGGCGTCTTCACCGACCATGATCGGCAGGCCGCCTTGGGCTGGAACCATGTTGGTGAGATGAATCGCGCCGGCCGTCGGGTTGGCTTTCACGGCGTTGGCGAAATTGACCGAGGGCGCGCGTTGCGCGCGGGCGGTCCACGCCTTCTTCATGGAGTTTTCGAGCGTGTGCGGACCGGTGTCGTCCCCGCGCATGGCGACGAGCACTTCACCGCTGCGGCCGAGCACGTGGGCCGAGACGTTGTAGCCCTGCGCCTTACAGGTTTGAACGGCGGTCTGCGCGATAGTGATCGCGGCGGTGACCGAGAGATCCTTGTGGGCGATGAGCTGGGCATTCGCGGCGAACACGCCGACGACGGCCGAGGCCAGCGAAAGTCCGGCGATACGATATGCAGTTCTGGACATGAGATGTCTCCTTGATGGAAGCCGCCCAATCGAAGCGGCTTGAGAATTTGGTTCCGCTAAAGGCAAAAGCAGCGCGTCTCCTATTTCAACTGCGCAGCCACCTTGTCGATGCCGGCCTTGGCGCAGGCTTCGTCCTTGTCGCCGCCCGGCGCGCCGGAAATGCCGATGGCGCCGATGGTGTCATTGCCGACCATGATCGGCAGCGCACCCTGCGCGGCTACGAAATTGGTGAGGAAGAAATTCCC
>WNFT01002069.1_pt1 | contig 35320 bp, 26 predicted proteins | sample 5400191 | NCBI WGS metagenome assembly WNFT01 (sample SAMN13153359, study PRJNA577476) | soil metagenome | isolation source: 80 cm saprolite under Madrone tree | place: USA:California | collected 2016-06-14 | reverse complement strand
TTCGCGCAGCACCGCGGCCCGCCTTAGATCCCGACTCTCGTCGTCCGATCCCACTTTCAGCTTGAAGGCCTTGAACCCCGAATCGATGGCGCGGACGGTCAGATCGCGAACTTTTTGATCGTCGTAGGCCATCCATCCGACGGATGTATCGTATCCGGGATAGCCGCTTTGCAGAATGGAGATACGGCTGCCGCGGCTTGCCATTTGGCTGCTGAGCAGTTCGATAGCATCTTGCTCGCTCAGGACTTCGTCGAGATAACTCAAATCCAAAAGACGTATGACTTCTTCTGGGGTCAGATCGAGGAGTAGCTTCCAGAGGGGCTTGCAACGACTCTTGGCCCAAAAGTCGAAACAGGCATTCGTAATGGAAGCGAGCGCCAGGTGAACCACGCCCTTGTGGGGTCCGAGCCATCTAAGCGAGGGCTCGTCCGCCAGCTTTCTGGATACTCGTCCAAAATCCGACATAAGCTCTTCGATGGCAATACCAGCGAGAGGCTTGGCGAGCATCTCGATGGCTTCACACACAAGTTTGTTGCCGTTGCCGAGAGTGAGAGCGATCCCGGTACCGCGAAAACCGTTTTCACCTGCCAACGAAGTGACAGCGAAGCCGTATTCAGAATTTGTATGGACGGAATCTGTTCCTGCGCCCGGTGGCAGCGGAAATCTGGCGTCGTAGGTCGAAATTGAGCGGATTGCAGCGTCAGGCATCGCCGCCCCGGCTTCTAATTCGTGCGATGCTTTCGCGGGTGAGGTTACTCGACATGAGAACTACGGTTGTCCCAGTTGTCGTAAGCGGTTTTGGCAAAGCGTGCCATCGCTTTCTTCACGTATTGCTCTGCAACCTCGCCTTCGGCCTCATGCAAAAGATCGATGATCCGCTGATGCGCTTCGAGATCCTTATCCCACGGAGAAGTTGTTTGTCCGCTGGCGGCGACTCGCATGCGGACGAACGCAAAAAACGGCACGAGCAGCCGACGACTCTGCTCCACGATGAAGGGGTTGCCGGAAAGTTCGCAGAGTTTAAGGTGAAATTCGAGGTCGCAGCGAAGCAGCGCTTCACAATTGCCTACGCTCGCTGCGCGTCGCATGCCGTCCACCGTTGACTGAAGTTTCGAGAGATCCGGCCGCATTTGTACGGCCAAGCGGGCCGCCAATCCCTCCAGCGCTCCCCTGAGCTCGTAGAGCTGAGCCACATCCCTCTCGGTCAGATGGACGACCCGCGCGCTTCGCCCAGACTCTTTATTAACAAATCCTTCCAACGCCAAAATATTGATGGCTTCGCGGATCGATCCTTGCGCCACGCCGAATTTTTGGGCCCACTTGCCCTCCACGATGCGCATGCCTCTGGGCAGTGCGCCCTTTATGATCTCTGTCCGAAGGCGATCAGCGAGATCGTTCTTGACCAAACCGTTTCGACATAGTGCAGAATGAGCCGGCATAGATTAAGTGCTTAGAAGAGTCTAGGACGTTGACAGAGAGAAGTATATTTGCGTATAAGCTCACGTCAAGGAATTTTTAAGCACTTAATTCGCCGGCTAGTCGCAAGCGCTTTACTGACAGATTCGGCCCGAGGGAAATTGGCCATGCAGCGTTTCGGGATGATGATCAAGCTTAGGTCCGGTAGCGAGGAGGAATACAAGCGTCACCATGCCGCGGTTTGGCCGGAGGTACTGATCAAAATCTTGGAATGCAACATCAAGAACTACTCCATCTACCTCAAAGATGGCATCCTCTTCGGCTATTTCGAGTACCACGGCAGCGACTTCAATAACGACATGGAGAAGATGGCTGCGCACGTTAAAACTCAGGAATGGTGGGCGTTAATGGAGCCGATGCAGGAGCCGCTATCCACGCGGAAACCGGGTGAATGGTGGGCGGAAATGGAAGAGGTTTTTCACCTCGACTGAAGTGCTTACACAGTCTAATCCACACTGGAGACTAAAGACATGAGCGCTTTCGTGCAGGATCGCCGAAACTTTCTAAGAATGGCGTTTGCGGCATCGTCGCTTCCCTTGATGCCCAGTTTTGGATGGGCGTTCGAGTCTGGCGATGAACGCACAACGTGGTATCGCAACGCAAAGTTCGGAATGTTTATACACTGGGGACCCTATTCGCTGGCTAGCGTCGAGGCCTCATGGCCCATCATGCGGCCGACTGCCAAGGGCATCACCGAAGCGGAATACCGGGAACTTCCCAAGCGTTTTAACCCAACCAAGTTCGATCCGCACGCATTTGTCGATTTGGCGCGAGCTGCGGGCCAGCAGTATATGGTGTTCACGACCAAACATCACGACGGCTTCTGCATGTTCGACACATCCTATACGGACTACAAGATCACGAACACGCCCTATGGCAAGGACATCGTGAAGCAGTTGGCGGGCGCGTGCAAAGAACGAGACATGCCGCTGGGGTTCTACTATTCACCGCCAGACATGCATCATCCGGCATTCCGTGATACGTCGAAGCTGGCCAAAGAAAACTGGAACGGTGAACCTGCTCGTCCTGAATGGCCCCTCTATTTAGATTACATGCAGTTGCAATTGACCGAGCTTCTTACGAGCTATGGTCCCGTGGCGTTGATCTGGTTCGATGGATTACATCATCAGGAGAAGTACGGCGGCATTCGGTTCCTCGACCTGATTCGCAAATTGCAGCCCGCCACGCTCGTGAATGATCGAATTGGACTTCAGGGGGATTACCAGACGCCCGAACAATTCATTCCCGGCGCTATCCCGACCAAAGACGTCCGCTTTAACGCCGTGGATACGACCGTCAATCAGAAATTGAAGACCACGATTCCCAAGCCGGAAGATTTCCAGCTGTGGGAAACCTGCATGACGATCAACAATACGTGGGCTTACAACATGCACGACCGCGAGTACAAATCAGCGCAGGTTCTCATTCGATCTTTAGTGGAAGTAGCCAGCCGCGGCGGAAATTTCCTTCTTAATGTAGGCCCGCAACCTGACGGTGTGATTCAGCCGGAGTTTCAGGATCGCCTCCGCGCGATGGGTAACTGGCTTGCGGTCAACGGTGACTCGATCTACGGCACCACATATGGGCCGATACAGGGTGTTCCCTCCATTCGAGTAACGGCGAAGAATGACAAGATCTTCATCCATGTTTTCGAATGGCCCTCCTCTCCCCTGGAGATCAATGGGCTGAAACCGAAGGTTCTGTCTGCCTACTTGCTTGCGAGCGGGCAACCTTTGAAGGTTCGCCAATCTGAAGGCAAACTGCAGATCGACACGCCCTCACAGACGCCAGATCCAAACGTCAGCGTCATTGCGCTGCGAATCTGAAGCTTGTCGTTCTTACCGCGACAGGAAGCTTGAAAAAATCCCAAAGATAGGCGGGGACGTCAATTGCTTTGCTTTTCCAGCAGTTGAAGAGCTGCGGTGATATCCGGGTCGTTTGGCATGAGCTTTCGGGCTTCAAGCAGCTCAGCGCGGCCCTTCTTGAGATCTCCGGAGCGGCAATAGATCAGCCCCAGGTTCTTGTGCAGCAGCGCCAATGCACTGCAATAGCCGCACACCTTCAGGCCCTCTTGTAGTTGTCCGATGGCCTGCGGCCAGTCATGTGCGGCAGCGGAGGACAGCGCGAAATTGCCGAGCGTTTGCGCGCGATCCATGATGTGACGCTTGGTCTGAAGGGCCTCAAAACGATCCTGAAGCAGCTTGGCTTCCGCCGGGTCCGTTTGCGCCAGCAGGCGGGCGAGGTTATAAAGCGCCTCGCCATGATCAGGACTAATTTGAATCACTTTACGCCAGCACTGGACGGCTTTCGGACGATCGCCGCTTCGCACAAGAGCTTGGCCGAGCATAAAGAGCGCGTCAGCATTATTCGGGTCTAGAGCAACTACCTTGCCGAATAGATCAATGGATTTTTGTACTTCGCCCGACTGTTTTGCAATGATTCCCAACAAATACCACGCCTCGGCAAGGTTCGGATCGAACCGTGTGGCTGCCTCGAGCTCCACTTTGGCTTCCAGGTTTCGCTGCAGATCGACAAGGGCTCTTCCCTTGTTGTAGTGCGGAGCCGGAGCATCTTGAGCGAGTTCCGCCGCCTGGGTGAATTCTTTGAGAGCGCCTACCAGATCAAATTGGTCGGCGAGAGCGATACCCAGATTCAAGTGTGCATCCGGGGACCGCGAATCGAGCTCAACAACTTTCCGAAAGTCCGCGATGGCTTCGGCGGGTTGACCAAGGCGAGTAAGAACCATGGCTCGGGAGGCGAGGGCCTTAGTATTGTTCGGTTCAACATGAACAGCACTCTGAAGCGCCCAGGCTGCTTCCGCAAACCGCGATTGACTGGCCAGCACCAAGCCAAGATTGACAAACGCTTGCGCGTATTGAGGATTGTTCTCGACCGCTTCACGGAATAACTTTTCCGCTTCGGCGGATTTACCCTGCTGCCCATAGAGCACGCCGAGATTGTTTTGCGCTTCGGTGTATTGGGGATCGAGCGACATCGCGGTTTTGAATCGCTTCTCAGCCTCGTCCATCCAGCCTGCCTGCAGGCTCAAGAAGCCAATCTGATTGTGCAAAGGAGCGAACGAAGGATCCACCGTGACACCTTGTTCGAGCGCGTCACGCTCGCCGCGATAATCCTTAAGGCGATCGAGTGCCAGGCCAAGGTTGTAATATGTCCGTCCGTTTTTAGGATCGGAGGCAATCGCTTCGCGATACAAAGCCACGGCGCGCTCAACCTCACCGGTCTGCAGGTACTCATTCGCCTGGTTCGCCTTGGTTTCCGCAACGTTTTTGCCGATGCTTTCCCGTTTCTCGTTTTCGAAAGCTTGTAGCTCGACGCGAGCTTGTTCGTGCTCTCCCATTGCTCGGAGAACGGCGGCTAATTGAAATCGGGCGTCGCTGGAATCCGGCCGGAGCTTCAGCGCGGTCTCCAGCTGCTCGCGCGCCTCTGCCGCCTTTCCCAGCTTGGCAAGAACAAAGCCGAGATTGTACCGGCTGTCGTAGGCATCCGGTTTTCGTGCCACGGCTTGCCGGAGCGGGCTTTCCGCTTCGGCGTAGTTCCCGAGTCCGCGTTGTACCGCCCCTGTGAGATACAGTGCGTCGAAATCGCGCGGGTTGCGGCGCGCGTAATCTTGAATGAGCGGCTGCGCCGAGGGGAATTCGGCGAGAATCACCAGCGCTTTAACCAGGGAGACGCGTGCGACATCGTCAGTGGGATCAAGGCGCAGCGCTTCCTGGAACTGGTCAACGGCTTCCCGGTAGCGGTCCTGCTGCGTGTAGACGATGCCTAGATTCAGGTGCGCCAGCGGAGAGGAAGGCTGCTTGCGAACAATCTTCGAGAGAATCTGCAGCGCCTCGTCGTTGTCTCGATTTCGCGCATATGCGGTCGCCAAATTCTGCTGCAGCGTGTCGTCTGGCGGCGCGTTTAGCAGATAAGCGATGGCTGCCGAGTAGCGCTGCTGCTCGATCAGCGCCTTCGTCAATCCGTCAAGCGCAGGGACATATTGGGAGTCGATTTGTAGGGCCGCCTTGAACTCCTGGATTGCGGAATCAGTCTGATTCAACCGGCTGAGCGAAGTTCCCAGTGCGGCGTGTGACTGCGCCAACGCGGGCTTCAGTCGCACAACAGATCGGAATTCGCGGGTGGCTCGTTGGGCATCGCCGCTTTCCAAGTAGGCAAGCCCCAAGTTGTAGTGCGCCTCCGACGGGTTGGGTTCAAGACGAAGAGCGGACCGAAAGGCGGAAAAAGCGCACGAAAATTGCTTACGCTGCGCGAAGTCCGCGCCAAGGGCATTGTATCCGGCAGTCGATGGTTGCGTTGCCAGAGCGCGCTCTAATTCAGCAGGGCCCTTGCAGCTCTGATCGTTTTGGCCTGCAAAGGTCTGAGAACACCAACACGGAAAAGTGAGAACGACCCAAAGTATCGTCGGAATTCGTCTTCCCGTGCTGGCCATAGGATGCGCCCTTGATCTTGCCTGCGTTGGTTGCGTCTCTTTCAAACGCGGGACGTAAGATTATCGGATACTTGTCAAATGCGAGACAACCAAAGGAAACTACACGCGGTCCAGTGAATGTCGCGGTGCTGAGGGTTTTCGACAAAACATCATGATGGAATCAATAAAGGCGAGATCGACAGGAAGGGCAGCAAGGAAGGCGCGGACCTGGAGCGCGATCTTTCCGTGTGTGATTGCAGTTTTGAGTCTCAGTTCGTGCCAGAGTTCGCACGCGCAAGGAGTGGCCACGGGAGGCACTGCTGTCCCGGCCCGACCGTTGCCTCCCGGCATGAAAGCGCCGGTCGTGCGCTACGAGGATGTCGCGGCGTCAGCTGGTTTGCAGGGCATCAATATCTCCGGCCAGGAGCGCGGCAAACAGTACATCGTGGAAACAACCGGAACAGGCGTTGCGATCTTCGACTACGACAACGATGGTTTGCCCGACATCTTTCTCGTAAACGGTGGCAGGTTGGATGAAACTGCGCCTAAGCCAACACACTTCCTGTATCACAATTTGGGTGGCTTGCAGTTCGAAGACGTAACACAAAAAGCCGGGCTGGCCCACACGGGTTGGGGGCAGGGAGTCTGCGTCGGCGACATCGACAACGACGGGAACGCGGATCTATTCATCACGCAATGGGGGCAGAACGTTCTGTACCGCAATCTGGGGCACGGTGTTTTTCGCGATGAGACGAAGGCCCGCGGCCTCGCGCAGCCAAAGCCAAGGTGGAGCACTGGTTGTGCCTTTTTCGACTTCAACCGAGATGGCTATCAAGATCTCGTGGTCGTTCACTATGTCGACTTCGACCTCAAGCAGACTCCGCGGCCCGGCGACAAGGCGCAATGTCAATGGAAGGGGATGGCCGTGTTGTGTGGGCCTCGCGGATTGCCTGCGGAAACTATCTCCCTGTACCAAAATGACGGCCGCGGGAACTTCACCGATGTCTCCGACCAAGTTCATATCACCGGACCGAAGAGTTGCTACGGTTTCACCCCGCTAATCTCGGATTTCGACAATGACGGATGGCCCGACATCTACGTGGCCTGCGATTCGACGCCAAACTTGTACTATCACAATCTCGCCGGCAAGAGCTTTGAACAGATAGGTGCGCAAGCGGGCATCGCTTACAACGAAGACGGCCGGGAACAAGCGGGGATGGGAGTGGCGGCAGGCGATTTCGATCACGATGGTCTTCTGGATATTTTCAAGACTAACTTCGCGGACGATACCCATACCCTGTACCGAAATCTAGGCGCGAACAACTTTGACGACGCCACTATTGTTTCCGGATTGGCAGTGAACACCAAATACCTTGGATGGGGCACCGCATTTGTGGATATCGACAACGATGGGTGGAAGGACCTGATCGTCGCCAACGGCCACGTGTATCCAGAGGTCGATTCTGGCCGCACGTCAGAGAAATTCAAGCAGCGACGCCTGCTCTATTGGAACAGGGGCGATGGTCAATTTTTTGATCTCTCCGGGGCGAGCGGGCCGGGGATATCCGACGAGCATTCCTCTCGAGGGCTGGCCGTCGGCGATCTGGATAATGACGGGCAGATGGAAATTGTTGTCGTCAACATGAGTGAGCCGCCTTCGCTGCTGAAAAACCTCGGTCCCAGCCTCGGCAATTCTTTACTCATTCGATTGTTGACGGCCTCTGGAGGCGATGCAATTGGATCTCGCGTCACCCTGGTTTCGGACGGGAAAAAACAGATTGACGAGGTGCGCAGCGGAGGCTCGTTCATTTCGCAGAACGACTTTCGGCTGCACTTCGGTCTAGGGAAGGCGAACTCCGCCGATCTTGCGGTGCGCTGGACAGACGGCAGGAACGAAAATTATTCGGGAGTGGTAGCGGGCCAAATCGTAACGATCCAGGAAGGGAAGGGCATCATTGCCAAGCGGCGATTTACTTTGCCGAAGCCTTAAGCCAGATTGACACGGCAGATCGACGTCGCGCAGATCTAATGGAATAGAGGCCTCGTGTGTTCAGTGATCTGGCTCACGAACTGTAATTATTTGGTTCGCTTCCACGGAGTTTAGCTGCTGAACGATGCCGCTCGGCCAGTTGATCTCAACCACCCGCACTTTTCGCGAAGGCCCCAAGCCAAAATGCACCCGCTTGTCATTTGCCGAGAGGTAGCTGCCTGCGGAGCTTACGAAGGCATGCTGCTCCAATCCCTGCTCCGAAATCACACGGACTCGAGCCCCGAATCCATCGCGGTTGCTGGTGGTACCGACAAGATTGACCAGCAGCCAGTGATTCCCAGTTTCGCCTTGGTTTCGAAGAATAATGGCCGGCCCATCGTTGCAGTTGATGGCGATATCGATACACCCATCATTGTCGAGATCTCCGAACGCCGCGCCCCGCGCTGACAAGGGCACTCGGAACGCTGGACCGCTCTCTTGCGATACGTTACGGAACTTCCCCGCGTTGTTCTTCATGAGAAGGAGTGGTTCGAGGTAGCGAAGAGAAGGATCGGTCAGCTCGATATTGTCCATGACGTGCCCTTGGGCGACAAAGATGTCACGCCAGCCGTCGTTGTCGTAATCGATCATCTTCGTTCCCCACCCGGAGTGCTGCATGGTGATCCCGCCGATGCCGCTGGAATCGCTGACATCGTCAAAACTTCCTTTACTGCTTCGAAAAAGTGCGTACCGTTGATTTGCGAGCGCATTAACGAAGACGTCTGGCCAGCCGTCGTTGTTGTAGTCGGCGAAATCAACGCCCATACCCGCGAAAGCTTTGCCGTCTTTATCGAAAGCGAGACCCGATTCCAGCCCCACCTCGGAGAATGTGCCGTCGCGGTTATTTCGAAAGAGTTGCTGCGGGAACGAGTCATTAGCAACCAGGATGTCTGGCCATCCGTCGCGGTCGAAGTCGTTTATTGCAATCCCCAGCGCCTTTCCTGGAGAGGCGGCGATACCACACGTCTTCGAAACGTCCCTAAAGGAGCCGTCCCCGTTGTTGTGGTACACGAGGCAAGATACGGGCGCAAATTGGTCTGGATGACAGTACGAACGATAGCCCGGACGATGTTGCCCGCAGTAGATGTTTTTCGCAAAGTCCCAGTCAAGGTACCGTGTAACGAACAGGTCCAACAGACCGTCTCGATCGTAGTCCACGAAACACGCACCGGCGCACCACCCGCTACCACCCACTCCCGCCCTCAGTGTGACATCCGTGAACGTGCCATCCCCGTTGTTCCGGTACAGCGTGTTTCCGCCCAAGCTCGTGACCAGCAAGTCTGCATATCCATCGTTGTTGTAGTCCCCTGTGGCCGCTCCCATCCCGTATGAAGAACCCCGCAAACCAGCCGTTTCCGTGACGTCCGAAAATGTGCCGTCCCTGTTATTGCGATACAAGCGGTTCCAAAAGCGCGGATCGGATTTATCTGGAGACGCACCGCTCGGCATCGGATCTAGCAATCTTGCGCCGTTGACGAAGAATAGATCCTGGTAGCCATCATTGTCGTAGTCGAACATCGCTACGCCGGCTCCCATCGATTCAGGCAGATACTTTTGACTCGTGCGACTCGACTGGTGTCGGAAGCGAACGCCTGCATTCGATGTGACATCCACAAAAGAGGGCCGCGATCTTAGTCTGGCCGACTGCGCGAGCCAGCGCGCCGCGACAGACCCTGCAAGTCTCATCACAAAAGATCGGCGATCGATCATCAATTGGAAAATTGCCCCTAGTCTTTCCGCGGTGGCACCGGGGTCCGTTGGCTCAATTTCGCGTATTTCTCAGCCAAAGCTTTGTCTCCCAGGCGAGTGTAAATTTGTTCGAGCAGCACGTAGAGTTGCAGATCAATGATGATTCCCTGAGAATCACGAATGTTTGCCGCCCTCTCCGCATCTTCTCGCGCCTGCTGATTATTCTTGAGTTTCAGGTTTACCTTCGCGCGTTCGTACCACGGAGCACGAACCTCGGGAGTCAGTTCTACGGCACGATCCAGATGCTGTTTGCTGGCAGCGAGATCGTTACGCTTCATCAGAAAACGTCCATAGTTGTAATCAAGAAAGGCATCGAAATGGGGACCTGGCCGATTGGCGGCCAAGCCCTTGCGATAAGCGAGGTCGGCGCGTTCCAGCTCGCCGAGAGGCTCAAGATTCAGAGCCAGATAATCCCACGCCCGCGCGTCCCGCGGATCGACTTCCACCACCCTCTCGAAGTGTTGCACGGCATCAGCGGACCGTTTCAAGCGGTCGTAGATCATCGCAAGCCGAAACTGCGCCTCTGCATTTCGTGGATCGAGCCGGCAGGCTTTCTCGAGCAGTTCTATACCTTCCTGCGTCTGTCCTCTCATATCCAGGATCTCGCCGTGCACGGCCAGCGCCACGACATCGTTCGGATTTTTTTCCAGCGCCTGCGTCGCAAGAACCCCTGCTCGCGAGGATTGCCCACGCTCCATCAGGAAACGCGCATGATACGAATAAGCTTGCGCCTCGTTAGGAACGACCTCCGCATATCGCACAAAGAAATCTTCGGCTTCGACCGCCGCACCGTTCGCCGCCGCGATGCGCGCGTGTGCCAAAATCGCCTGCGGGCACTCCGCGTGCATACGGTCCATCTCTACGAGCATTTGTTCAGCGCCACTGAGGTTTCCCGCTGACAGCTCTTTCCCGATCGACAACATCATTTGTTCCGCGCCGCTGCAAGGCGTAGCACGCACAGCCGGTGGAGGAATGCAGGCTAGCAGCATAAGCATCATTGCCGCCCTCATCTCTCGCTACCTTTCTGTGACCTTCAAGATTTGATCGGCCTTGACGTTTCGCAAGACCTGCACCGTTCCACTAGGCCAGCGCAGTTCGATTTCTTTGATCAAAGAATCGCGTCCCAAACCAAAATGTGCGCGCTTGTCGGACGAACTCGCGTAGCTGCCCGCTGTCGTAACCGCGTTGTACTGCACTCGGCCGGATTCGGCGGTTAACTTAATCTGCGTTCCAATGCCATCGCGGTTACTCTTGACCCCCACGGTTTCAAGCGCGATCCAATGATTACTTCCCGTCGATGTGTTGTAAAGAAGCTCCGCCGGGCTCCCTATTCCTGAAACTACAACATCAACTTTTCCATCGTTGTTGAGATCCCCAAACGCCGCACCACGGTGAGCTGCGCGTAATCTCAGCGCGGGCCCAGCTTCCGTACTTACGTCCTGAAAATGTCCGTTCCGCAGGTTTTGGAAGACGCCATTCGGCTGCCGGTATTGCTGCTGCGGGTTCACGTCCGCGTTTTCACTGACGTGCGAGTTGGCGCTGAACAAGTCCTTGTAGCCATCATTGTCGAAGTCATAGATTCCCGCGCCCCACCCGCTCATCTTGAAGCTCGGAAATCCGATGCCGGATTCATAGGTAACCATCGTGAAAGTCTTTCGGTCCTCGTTGCGAAACAGCGGAAACGTTTCGCCGCCAAGCGCCGTTACGAAAAGGCCGGGTCGCCCGTTATTGCTCCAATCGCGAAAATCTACCCCCATGCTTGACACCGGAACGCCATCGTCTGTGTACGCCACGAACGATTCAACACCGACTTCGTCGAATTCCTGCCCGCGTCGGTTCTTGAACAAGAAATTTCTTTCATTGTCATTAGCGACGAAGATGTCAGTCCATCCGTCGCCGTCATAGTCGGCAATCGCAACGCCCATCCCTTTGCCGATACACTTTGCGATGCCGGTTGCAGCGGAAACGTCTGTGAACGCCCCGTCGCCGTTGTTGTGGTACAGGATGTTGGGCTCTCCCTTGTACAGAGACGGGGGGCAGGACAGACGCTTGCCCAGCGCTCCGCATACCCGCGAATTTTCAGGGGACCAGTCCAGATAGTTGGTCACGAATAGATCGAGGAGGCCGTCATTGTCGTAATCTATCCACGCTGCGGATACCGACCAGAGCTTCTTTCCGCCGGAAATGCCTGTCACTCCGGCCTTCTGAGTCAAGTCGGTGAACGTGCCGTCCTTGTTGTTGTGGTACAGGATATTGCGATTCACTCCGGTGACGTAGAGATCGGTCCATCCGTCATTGTCGTAGTCCGCAGCAGCGGCACCAATGCTGTAACCTTCGCCTGCCACTCCGGCTCGTTCTGTCACGTCTGTATAGGTTCCATCGTGATTGTTGTGGTACAGCCGATTGGAGAATGCCGGGTTGCTCTTGTTTAAGCCAGGAATGCCGGCGCCATTGGTGAAGAAAATATCCAGATAACCGTCATTATCGTAGTCCAGCAAAGCGACGCCACCCAGCGTGCTGTCGATGATGGGCTTGTCCTCGGTAGTGCCGTTGTTCAATATAAATGTCACGCCAGATTGTTCCTGGCGATTTTCGAAGGCAAGTCTAGATTGCTCGCCGGGCTTGGAAGAAGCTAGCAACGCAGCGCCGAGAGTGCAAACGATAGCCGATCTCACACCGAACCCCGCAGTCGGCCAGGGGGCAGGGCTCATTTCGGCTGTTCCTTGGAGTTCGCACGGTTGAGCATCTGCCGCATGAACGAATCTTGCGGAAACGTTTGAACATATTGTTTCAGCGCCGCGCCCGCCTGCGCGTATTGCTTCATCTCGATAAACCGGAGCACCAATTTTTTTTGAAAAACAGCGTTGAAAGGGTCGAGTTCAACGGCTTTTTCGAGCGACAGGATCGCCTCATTTTCTTGGCCGAGCTTTATTTGTGCTTCTGCCAGATCTGCATATGTTGTGGCCTGCGGCGGGCCAATCTTCACGGCGCGCCGCAGGTGGACGGCGGCTTCCGATGCTTTGTCATCGAGCAAAGCTCTTCGCCCCAAAGAAGCTTGCACCAATGCATTTTCCGGCTGCGAATGCCCCAGCTGTTCCAGTAATGCCAGGTAGCGCCCGCGATATTCCGGCGCCTTGTCCATGAGTTCGCCGTATGCCGCAAAGACATAATGCGGTGGCTTGTTACGCTAGAGTGCAAGATCACGCCGACGTCACGTTTCGCCATGTGGCAACCGGCACAATCGTTCGGAGGCTTTTGCTGCTGTCGCACACTCAGGGGCAGTTTGCAGCTCTTGTCCGTGTGGCAGCTGGCGCACTTTCCGGCGAAGTACCCGGGAGCTTCCGTGCCGGAAGGCTGCACGTGAGGATCGTGGCAAGTAGTACAGCTAAGCCCGCGCTTACTGCTCCGGTAACATTTACTCAGAATCATTGAGTAATAGTGCTCGACATGATCCGACGGAGGAGGCGATTCGCGCTTCGGCGGCACCAAGAAGATCGACAAAGTATCGTCCAGAGGTTCGCCCGGACGGAAGTCTCGGTAGTCTTTGTTCGGCTTTAACACGCGCACATCGCCAGTCTGATGGCAGAACATGCAAATATTGTCGGCGAGGGCGGGTGACAGCCGAGCCGGATTGACAATTGAGGTATGGGCTGTCCGCCCTGTTCCTTTTCCTGTCATCTCTCGAACGTGCTGCTGTCCGGGACCGTGACAGTTTTCGCAACCTATGGCTAATTCCTGAAACGGCGGATCCTCGAACCGACCGTTACCGCCCGCCGCTGTCATCGCCTGACCACTGTGACACGTCACACATCCCGCCAGGATCGGGCGATTGAATCCGTAATTTCCGAACTCGTATCCTGGTGACAGAGCCCAAGCTCCAACCTTCGAGTAGAACGAAAGGGGGCCTTGGAAAAGATACGCGCCGTTTGTCGTCAGTCCCCCGAAGCCATTGCTACCAGAGCCGATAATCCACTGGATTTCATGAGTCTCGCGAAATGTCTCTTTTCCTCCGACCTCCGTAGCGTATTCGCTCTGAAATAGCTTTCCCGCTCGGGCGAAAACCTCAAAATGCTGATTGAGTTTCTCGTCATACAATGAACCGTAAGTGGCCAGGTTCGCGAGCAGCCCAGGCGTAACTCGCGTCATCGAGCGCCCCATCCTGCTTTTGACGAATGTGTCGTAGATCTTCTGGTGACATGGCACGCAGCTTCGCGATCCCACGAATCCATATTGCGTAACTTTCTGCGAGCTAGTTGTCTCCGCCGATCGTCCCTCCCCTATTCCGGGCCCCTGCTCGGAAGCAAGCGCCAGACAAAACACAATACCGGTGATGGCGAGGAGCGCTGCCTGCCGGAGACGGATGGCTCCATAACCGATAAGTGACGTATAAGTGCGGGCCAAATTACACCTTTCCGTGAGAGGCATTGTCAGGCTCGCAAACGAGCCGTGCAAGACTCATTTGCTACACGGCGCGGACCTTTGCTGGGAGCAAACTGTTCAGTGCCCGTGCTGGGAGCAAACTGTTCAGTGCCCGCCGACCCGGTACACCTCTGATGGCCAATTTAGAGCGCTCAAAGGACTGATATGAGCGCTTATAACGCCATGATAGCAAGATTCTTGCTGCTGCCGCCATGATATGAGCATTCAATGAGCAAAAAAACGCTTGACAAGCATTAGTGTTTTTGTACTAGTATGGCCGCAAGTTTCGGAGCGGTTAAACGCTTCACTTTTTTGGGAGGTGGGTACGATGCGCTCGTCCAAGAAGTGGGCCTTGTTTCGGTTTGCCTTCCCTGCGCTCTTCGCAATTACACTCTTGCTGTCACCAGGTTCTGCTCACGCCCAGCTCTCGGCAGGTTCGGTTACGGGCATCGTTCGAGATGCTAGCGGGTCAGTGGTTGCCAACGCCTCGGTCACGTTGCGCAACGTTGACACCACGATCCAGCACACGACCGTATCCAATGAAGCGGGCAACTACGTTTTTCTCAATCTTGGTCCCGGCAGATACGCTCTGGAAGCGAGCGCTGCGGGTTTTGCTACCCAGCGGGTCGCTGAGTTTGTTCTGGCGGTGAACCAGACCGCTTCCATCGACATCGCCTTGAAGGTCGGAGCTCAATCAGAGGTAGTCACCATTTCCGCGGAGACAGAACAGCTTGACGTATCGACAGCGGACTTGGGCACGGTAATCGCCACGAAACAGGTCAACGACCTTCCTCTCAACGGCCGCAACTTTACTCAGCTTTTATCGTTGACTCCTGGCGTGGCGCCTGTCAGCGTGGCGCAAAACAGTATGGGTGGACGGGCCGGCGGTTTCGGTGCCCCTATTTCGGTTGGCTCCGCGTTCATCTTTCCCGCGGTTAACGGTCAGACCAATCGCAGCAACTTTTTTCTCACCGACGGCTTGAATAACTTCGGGACGTTCCAAAGCACGTACTCAGTGCCACCCATTGTCGACGCCATCCAAGAGTTCAAGGTCGTTTCACACGCCGATAGCGCTCAGTTCGGCTCCGTTCTTGGCGGCGTCGTCAATGTCGTCACCAAGTCCGGCACTAACGAGTACCACGGGACCGCCTGGGAATACGTTCGCAACACCGCCTTCGATGCGCGTAACACCTTTCTGAAGAAAGTTACGCCGTTCCGCCAAAATCAGTTTGGCGCTTCCTTCGGTGGGCCAGTCTGGATTCCCAAGCTGTACAACGGAAAGAACAAGACCTTCTTCTATTTTGCTTACCAGGGATTCCGCTACACTCAGAACAACGACTCCCTCTTGAAAGTTCCCACCGCCGCGCAGTTGGCCGGTGACGAAAGCAGTTTCCCGACCCAAATCTACAATCCGTATTCCACTCGCCCCGATCCCGCGAATCCTGGGAAGTTCATTCGCGATCCATTTCCCGGAAATCAGATTCCCTCTAACCTCATCGATCCTCGTACGGTCGCCTTTGTCCAGGGCGTACTTCCTCCAGCCGGTCCAGTGCTGGACAGTTCAGGGGATAATGCGATCGATACGACTCCCAACCACCAAACCCAGAACGAGTACAACGTTCGCATCGACCAGAACTTTGGGCAGAAAAACACTGTGTTTTTCCGCTACAGTGCCATCAACAGTTTGCTGACTACCTCCGGTGGCCTACCTGGCTTGGTCAAGAACGGATCCATCCCGGGCCGAAATTGGGGAGCCAGTTGGGTACACACTTTCAATTCCAGCCTCGTGCTTCAGGTTCAGTACGCGCGCACCACAAACCAGGACAACTCGTCGACTCTTTTCACGCACCCGCCCGCGAACTTGGACACTAAGGTTGGATTCTCCAGTACATTTGTCGGCGGATTCGCCGCGGCCGGAGGCCGCTCGCTGATTCCAAGCCCTGGAATCAGCGGCTACGCCAGCGGCGGGGAGAACATCACCAACGTTCCGAAGGCCACGGACAGTCATCAAGCCAACGGAAACTTGACCAAGATCGTGCGCAATCATGCGCTCACATTTGGCGGTGGCTTCACGAGCAATAGGTTCGAGAGTCCGCTCTCCTACGCTTCTCTTAGTTTCGCTGGGGGGCAAACCGGGAACCCGCAGAACCCCAACGAACCTGGTGACCCATTAGCCTCCTTCCTGCTCAATGTTCCCGATGGCGCTAACCGTCGAAATGTGCATGAGACAACTCGCCCTGGCGGGTTGATGAGTTTGTACATCCAGGACTCGTGGAAGGCCACTTCCAAGCTCGCGTTCAATTTCGGCCTTCGCTACGACCGCACGTTTATTCCTGCGTACGGAACAAACGCCACTATCGGTCAGCAGGGCGGAATCGAAACGGGAGACATTGACTTCAGCAACGGCACATACATTGTCCAGAAACTTCCGCCACCTTGCAGTGTGCGGGGCTTCGCTCCGTGCATCCCCGGCAATGGCACTCTGCCAGCTCACGTCGTGGTCGACCCTCGGGGAAAAATTGCTCACGACACTCTTACCAATTTTGGTCCACGCGTCGGTTTTGCTTACCGTCTTGGCAATCGAACGGTGCTTCGCGGAGCTGCCGGGATCGTGTACGACAATTGGGCGGCAGTATCACAGATGGCCCAGAACATCGAAGGGGCGTGGCCCGACATCGGCCAGTTAATTGCCAACAACTTGAATCAGCCAAGCACAATTTCCGCGACTCCCACTACTACTTCGCAAGATCCATTTGCAGGCGGCGGGAGTGGCTTGTTTCCAGCGCCGACGCCGTTCAACCAGGTGCAATGGTTCTACGATCCTCACATCAAGAATCCGTACTCCATGCAGTGGAATTTCGGCGTGCAGCGCGAATTGAATTCTTCGACCACCGTGGACGTCAACTATGTGGGTTCCGGCTCTCGGCGGCTCAACGTCGGGGGATACTACAACACCGCTTTGACGCCCGGGCCGGGAGATCCTCAAGCACGAGCGCCATTTCCGTACATTGCGCCGACCTTCTACGATCGCAGTATCGGCAATGGCAGCTACAATGCTCTCCAAGTCGAAGTGAACAAGAGGTATAGCAACGGTTTGGCGTATCAGGTCGCGTACACGTACGCGAAATCGATTGACGAAGGTTCTTCCGGTTGGTTCGGCGTCGAAGGGCAATCTCTCACCGATCCGTACAATGTCAAAGGAAGCCGCGGCCCATCGGGGTTTGACCTCCGGCACACGCTATCTGTGAACATGCTGTACCAGATTCCAGTCGGCCATGGGCAGCGTTATTCGACGAAAAACGGCGTGCTTGACTACATTGTCGGAAATTGGCAGATCAACAATATCTTTACCGCGCGATCCGGCGTCCCTTTCAATGTCTTTTACGGAGCCAGCGACCTTGCGAACACCGGCAATGTTTCGTGGGCGCAATATGACCGTGCCAATCTAGTCGGCGATCCGAATAAAGGCTCGTGTCCAAACGGAAGTCCCGTCGGAAGCGTCAGTTGCGTCTTCAACACCAGCGCTTTCGCCGTCCCTGCCCAATATACCTTCGGGAATAGTGGACGGGATGCATTCCGTTCACCCAAGTTCTGGAATCTTGACACCTCGATCTTCCGTCAATTTCCGTTCTGGGGAGAAGGTCGGCGTATCGAGTTTCGCGCCGAGGCCTTCAACATATTGAATACCGTTATTCTTGGAACGCCGGGCAACGACATTTCGAATCTGTCGAGCTTTGGCAAAGCAAACAACACGGCTAACAGTTCCCGGCAGTTGCAGTTGGGGGCTAAGGTCATCTTCTGAGACTTGGGTAAGTCAGCGTTCGGCCGTGCTCGCCCTTCATTTCGCGGTGCAGCGAGGGGGCGACTCGGTCGTCGTGGTCGAGGAGCGCGAGCGTATCCCAGCCACCCTGGTTCTTTGAGCCTGTACTTGGGCTTCTGGGGCAGAGTGCGGCTCGCTTTGGAAACGAAAACCCTCTGATGCCAGAATGGAGTCAAGGTCTCGCAGGGATTCAGCGTCGTCGAGAAATAAATCTTCGGCGCTTCGAGGCCGGTCGGCGGCTCACATGGAGCCAAATGTCAACCTACAGCAATATTCCGGGAGATTCGCAAAGCGGGCCCACGACAGATGGCACCGCTCCAGGCGCAGGTTTGTTGAAGGAGAGCTTGGCGGCCCAGCTGCGTGAAGCCATTCTTAGCGGTAAGCTCGCCCCAGGGGAGAAAATCATCGAAAGGCGTTGGGCTCGAGAGTTCGGCGCAGCACAGGTGTCCGTTCGCGAGGCTCTAAACATTTTGATCGCCGAGGGGTTTGTGACCAAAGGCCACGGTCGCAGCGCCCGCGTTCTAAGACTGACCGATGCCGCCATCATTCACACGTACCAGGTCCGAGGGGCGCTCGAAGGGTTGGCGGCGCGCATCATTGTCGAGCAAAACCTGTCGATTACGGATTTGGAAGCCGCCATGGTCGAGCTTCGGCTTGCTGTGGAAGCCAACGACGTGCGCAGCGTGATTGACCGCGTTCAGCGGTTCCACGTTTGCATCCTCACAAAACCTGGAAATCCGTTCTTGCTCGAGAATGGCCTGCGGCTGATAGTTCCACTATATGCCTTCACGCTGATGCGTGCTTTGGCTAAGGGCCTTGACGCCAGTCCTTGGGTGCCGCACGTCGCAAACCATCAGCGTATCGTCGATGCGATCCGCATGGGGAATCCGCAGCTCGCCGAGCAAGTCGTCATTCATGTGACAAATCGTTTTATGGAGCGATATCTCGAGGTGTGGGGCGAGTAGATGGGAGATAAGTAGAAAACTTTTCTAGAGAATGCAGCTCGACCGTTTTAATCTTGCCGTCGTACGATTTTACTTGGGGGACCGCCAAATGCCTCTTTCTCGTTTCGACCGGAAATTCAGAAGCATTCTGCTCGTAATTGCGTCTCTCTTTGTCCTTGCGCCGATCACCGCGCAAGCTCCCCCGCACTATGAGCCGACCATCGAGTCGCTCGATCGCCATCCGCTTCCGCAGTGGTATGCCGACGCGAAGCTTGGAATATTTGTCCACTGGGGCCTCTACTCTGTCCCCGGCTGGGCTCCGACAGTGCACTCCGAGCACGATTTCGAATCATTGGACTACATCACTCACAATCCGTACGCCGAGTGGTACCTAAACAGCATGCGCCTCGATGGCTCGCCGACGCAGGCCTATCACATGGAACACTTCGGCGCAGACTATGACTATTACAACTTCGCCCCCATTTTCAATCGTGAGATTCAGAAGTGGCACGCGGAAGACTGGGCCAAAGTCTTTCACGACGCCGGCGCCAAGTACGTGGTGCTAACCGCCAAGCACCACGATGGTTTTACGCTCTGGCCGAGTTCAACACCGAATCCTTCCTTACCTGCTGACCGCCAGCACGCCTCTCGCGATATAGTTGGCGAACTCACCGCGGCCGTCAATCAACAAGGTTTGCGCATGGGTCTTTACTATTCTGGCGGGTACGACTGGACATTCGTTCCCGGACCCATTCGTGTGTCGGCGGACTACCAAAAGGTGAAGCCTCAGAGCGAAGCCTACGGAAAGTATGCGGACGCTCACGTGCGCGAAATTATCGCGCGCTATAAGCCGGCCGTCCTTTGGAACGATATTGACTACCCGAAGTCCGGCCATCCTTTGCAAATAATGGCCGAATACTATCAGGCCAACCCAGATGGCGTGATCGACGACCGGTTCGGCGTGAAGCACTCCGATTTCATTTCACCGGAATATCAGACGTTGGACAAAATCAATCCCAAGAAATGGGAGGAATGCCGAGGCCTGGGACGCTCGTTTGGTTACAATCGCGCCGAAGGTGAGGCGGAAACGATTGCGCCGGATGAACTCATTTATCTGCTGGTTGACATCGTCAGTAAAAACGGAAATCTCCTCCTCGATGTTGGCCCCGAAGCCGATGGCACCATCCCCGATGTCCAAATGAAGCGACTCAAAGCACTCGGTGCGTGGTTGCAAGTGAACGGCGAAGCCATCTATGCAACTCATCCCTGGAAACGCGCTGCCGGCGAGACTGCTGAAGGTATTCCTGTCCGGTTCACGCAAAAAGAGTCTGCAACGTACGCGATCCTCCTGGGACAGCCCAAAGCATCCACGGCCACGTTCAAATCCCTTTCCGTGAAGCCCGGCACGAAGATTTTCCTGTTGGGAAATGCGAGTCCGCTTGTTTGGTCCCAACAGGGTGACAACTTGCGCATCGATTTGCCGGGCGCGCTCACCGGTTACTACGCGTACTCCTTCCGCATGGCGGGCCCGGTTTCTTGATTCAGGACACTCCGGCTTGATGACAAACCAGTCGCTCCACTGGCCAGCGAAAGCGCATCGCAGTCGAAGCGGCCAAAAACCTTAATCGAATCATGACAAGCATCCGCCATCACCTCGCACTAAAGGTGCAATTACGTCATTCCCTAGCGAAGGGTTTTGGCCCAATGCCTGATTTACCGTTTATCGGACATCTGGTTCTCAGTGTCCGGCTGCTACTTGGGGTTTTGCTCGATGTCTTAGGAAGGCTTGCGTATTGACAACCCGGAGAAACGGTGCAATATGAGCGGAAGGGACCTCGAAGCCCGCTGACTGTTGTTCCACAGAAGACCGCAACTGGACAGTCCCGCAGGAGACCAAACATGACCGCTAAGATTCAGACCTGTTCATCCCAAGGTGATACCACGCTTCTCGAATACGATCCGGCAACCGCCGACATGGACGAAGTGAACAAGCTGATTTCGGAATACGAAGCGAGGACCGGAGCACAGCCTTTTGACATGGCAACGGGTGAACGCATCGAGAAGGTCACGCGTGAGCAGAACGAAGTGCTAATGGTTCATCCCGTGGCAGGCGGCTAATCGGGCCAGAGGCTGTGACAGGTCGTTGTTTGGTGTAAGTCGTGGCTGTAACCCTTCTCTCGTGTGTATTTCTTGTTCTGATCTGGGGAATTGTGTTTGTTGGCTCGCAGCGGCTATTGTTCGGGGAAATCATCTTACCGCAACGACCACAGCACAGTCGCCCGGTCTGGGGTTTCCTCGAATACTTTGAAAACAGTTCTCCTGACAATGTAAGAAATCAGGCCCAAAGCTATCTGCTGCGCGTCGTGGTCCTCACCGATGCCACCGAGATGGGTGACGGTTACCTCCTGAATGTGGGTACAAACACATTCCACGTGCGCGATAGATATGTCAGGAGGCTTCGAGGGAAAGAAGCCAAATCCCGTTACGAGGAGACATGCTTTTTCGTATCGAACCAAGGGATGCCTAGCGCCGAGCAAATTGCCACCGCGTTGCTGATGCTCAAAAATGACCCGACGCTGTTCGATAAGTGGGCCGTTAAGAACGGAGAGTCATTCAAGGCCGATGGCCAGATTTTTAATTGATCGGTTGGGGACGAGAACGAGAATCGATTGCTCGGAGCAGCGAGCAGCAATGTATCTGAAACGCATTGTGGCGCTCACTGGAGCGCGACGAGTACGCGGCGACACCTACTTTCTCAAAGCTGGAGGTAAACGCTTCCTACTCAATAGCAGAGCCGTTCGGCTTATTTCCCACAGCTGCAGCAAATCGACCTGCTTTTCTATTCCCACCCATCCCTACATGCCGAGACAGGAGGTTATAGCGTCTGCATTGCTTCAACTGAAGAACAATCCGAAACTTTTTAAGAAATGGAGAAAACAACCTGGGTACCTGTTCAGGGCCAACGGGAAGACATTTCGCAGGGACGAATTGTTTGCTCGACGACAACTATGGTGAGTGCACGGAACGAGCCCCTTGCTGTGCTTGCCACCAGTGTTCGACTCACGCAATTGGGGATGGATCGGACTGTTGGGCCTAGCCGGATTACTCGGGTTTCGTCCTCGGAAAAGCGAAGCGGCGCGGAGTTTTGAGTCTCGCGGCGTAAATGTAAAGGCCGTTTAGCCAATAGGGGCGGGGCGTAAAGACTGCGCTGCTCGCGAAGTGCTGAACAACCGATCATGCAAGAGCGAAAAGTCATTTCCATCGAAATTAGCCTTGTTCAGTTTCCGGACAAATCGTTCAGATAGCGGACGAGTGCAGGGCCTACCAGCGACATATAGTCCAACTCTCATGGAAACGGGTTTCCCGCTGACCGGACATTTTGATTCGTTGTCCACCACGAGCCCTTCCGGAGATTCTTCTTTGCCATGATCTAGTCATTCGCCATTACGACTCTTCCATTTCTGTACGAGGAGCAGTCAGCCAAATGCCGGACAACCGTCGCTAGTCACCGACGAAGCGAAGAAAGAGGTGATTTGAGTCTCGGCACTGCACCGCCAGTTTCCGGACCTTTTCTAATAAGCTCCGTGATTCTTGGTCGGAAGCCCCATTCATCAACAGATCAAGCTCTTCGAGAAACTGAGGCATCTGCGATTGCTTGAAGACCACATCGCAGTAAGCATCGACATGCTGCAGCAGCGGAAAAGACTCCAAGGTACCTTGGTCCGCGTCCGCGCTGCCAAACGGTAAGCACCGATTGAGGCCACCATGAGCATCAACGAGGTTGCTCATGCGTAGTGTGCCGTCGATATTTTGGAGGATCGCCTTAATCGGCATTCAATTTCCCCAAGTGCCCGATTAGCGCTACTCGGACAAGTGGAATGCCCGCTATGACATCGGGCTCGAGGAAAGTCCGTTCGATGTGCCGCACCTTTGGACTGTCGTAGACAATGAGGACACTCGGAATCCGGCATACTCTGGGGCCGGTGTTGAATTTCAATATACAGCGGTAAGGTGCGCGAACCCAACGGCAGCGGACTGAGTTGGGCTGAAGCCAGACCTCGTTCTCTTGGACCTGCTAATGCCAAAAATGAACGGGATTGAGACCGCAGCGGCGCTAAAGCGCAAGCTGCCGAAAACCCAGATTATCCTGTTCTCCAACTACACCGATGATCTGGACGGGACCCTGGCATCAACAGGCATACTAATATCTCAATAGCCGTTCCCGCGATTTGAAGCATTCATTTTTTTGCTTGACAATTGAAGCGGGTCTCATAATATGGCACGCGTGCCACGATCTAAGACAACGACCGTCTCTCCGTACCGAGTGCAGGTTCTCGATCGCGCTTTAGCGGCCCTAGCGATTTTGGCGGATCGCTCAAGCGAGTGCAGCCTAGCGGAATTGTGTATCGAACTGAAGCTGCACAAGAGTACCGTGCATCGGCTCATGATGGTGCTGGAACAGCACCGCCTGGTGGTCAAGAACCCGGACACGGGTCGCTATCGCTTAGGGCTAAAGCTGTTCGAATTGGGTTCCAAAGCTATCGAGGGGCTGGATCTTCGCGCAGGCGCACGGCCCTATCTCGATCGTCTACAAAACGAGTTTAGCGAAACAGTATTTTTTTGCATTCTCGATGACGGCCAGGTTTTTTATATGGAGAAGGTAGAGTCGCAACAGAGCGTGCGCACAGCATGCACGGTGGGGAGCCGCGCGCCCGCGTATTGTACGGCCGTCGGCAAAGCGATGCTTGCAGAGCTTACGGAGAAAGAAGTCGATGACGTGATACGCCGCTGGGGGTTGAAGCCGATCACCAAAAATACGATCAGAACGGCCACGGCGCTAAAAGCCGAGTTAAAGGCCGTGCGCTCGCGCGGCTACGCCATCGACGATGAAGAAAAGGAGGAAGGGCTTCGCTGCGTCAGCGCTGCAGTACGTGGACATTCGGGAAAACTGGTTGCGGCGATGAGTGTTTCAGGGCCGGCGTTCCGCATCACTAAGGAGCGGATTCCGGAGATCGGCCGGGTCATGATGCAGGCCGCTGGTGAGCTGTCCAAGGAGTTGGGCTACGAGGGTGCGCCGCTCGAAGTGGTGCGCAAAGCAGCGGGATAAGCGGATCTGCTAACCGCCCGGCGAAAGCCGGGCTTTTTTCAGTGCCGGAATGCGAGTGAGATGGGGTCTCGTAATGTGGTACGCAAGGCTTCGGATTCTATTTTTACGAAGGGGGTGTCCTCGTGAGAAGTAAACCGTCCAATTCAAATCAAGTTGTTCGGGCCCATCAGGTTCTCAGGTTTGTATTAAAGACGGCAGTATTTGCTTTCGCCGTTTTGTTGACGACGTGGCTGGTCGGTCCGGCAGCAGCCCAGAGCATCTTCGGGCGTATCACTGGAACCGTCACAGATTCCCAAGGCGGCGCAGTCTCCGGAGTAAAGATCACAATCATCAACGATGAGACGAAGCTCGACCGGCACACGACGACGGATCCTAACGGCTACTACGTGGCCAGCGACCTGCCGGTTGGCGTATACAGTGTGATTGCAGAGCAACCCGGCTTCAAGACAGTCAAGAAAACTGGGAATGATTTGGTGGCTGGCGCCCGCCTCACCATAGATGTCGCCCTGCAAATTGGCGCCGTATCGCAACTGGTAGAAGTGGCGGCGGTCGCAGAAAGCATCAATACAACTTCCGGTGAACTGGCGCGAACCATTGATTCGAAGCAGGTGCAAAGCGTCGCGTTGAACGCGCGGAACTACATGCAGTTACTTTCTCTTACACCCGGTACGGCCCTCACTGTCGATGACCAACTTAGTTTGACCACCAGCTTGGCCATCAACAATCAGTCCGTCAATGGCAATCGCCCCGACTCGAACGCTCTGTCCGTTGATGGCGGTTTCAACATGGATTCAGGCTCGAACGCCAGCCAAGTCAACAACGTCGGCATTGATTTTATTCGTGAAGTCGCCATCAAGTCGTCGAATTTTTCGTCAGAATACGGGCGCAACTCCGGCGCCTCGATCAACGTCGTGACGCGGAGCGGAGGTGATAGCTACCATGGCAGCGTTTTTGAATTTATTCGCAACGACAAACTTGATGCGCGGAACCCTGCCCCTGGCGCGCTGAAGGGCCCGCTGCGATTCAACGACTTCGGATGGGATGTTGGCGGGCCCATAAAGCGCGGCAAGTTGTTCTTCTTTGCGGGGGAGGAATGGAAGAGGATACGCGTCACTGCGTCCCCGCAAACAAGGACTGTTCCCACGGTCGCGGAGCTCGGCGGAGACTTTAGCGCACTACTCAATCCCGCATTGCCAGCGGCTAGCCGCGTGCAACTCCACGAGCCGGGCAAACCCACTGTCCCCATTCCCGGCAACCGTCTCGATCTTGATCCCAACACGCCAATTACAATCGATGGCCAGGCGATTGCCAAGATCTACTCGACGATGACGGCGCTGGCCAGTGGTTTATCCCCAATCAAGAATGCCGCGGGTGACACGATCGGCTTTACGGCGACCTTCCAGCCTAACAACCCATTCAACTGGAGACAGGACATCGTCCGTCTCGATTATCACCTCAACGATAAGCACAATCTCTACGGGCGCTACTTGCACGACAACTTCGACCTCGTTGATGGTTTCGGGACCTTTGTCGACGCTGGCGTTCTGCCTACCACTCCTACTCACCGGTTTCGTCCGGGGTATGGCATTCAACTCGGTGACGTGTGGTTCATCACCCCGCAAATCGTAAACACAGCGAAGATTAACGCCTCTTGGAACGGTCAGCGTATTCCTCCGGCGGGTGTCAACTGGCAGCGAGCCACCTATGGCTTTGCTTTCCCCCAACTGTTCCCGGGAGGACGATTCCCCGATGGAATTCCTGACCTCAGTTTTGCGGCCGGAGGCGGGCTACCAGGATTTTCCGGCACACAGGGTCCCGATTTTTCACTCTTGTCCCCCACGGTAGATATCGCGCCAGCGGACGACATCACGTGGCAGAAAGGACCTCATACTTTCAAAGCGGGAGTTTTGGTGGTTCGTAACCGTAAGGACCAGAACGGTCGTTCCAGATATAACGGCCAAGTTGCTTTTAACAACAGCGCAGCGAACGCAAACACGACAGGCACAGCCTTTGCGGACGCCTTGCTGGGAAACTTTCAATCGTACACAGAGGCGTCCGATGATCCGATCGGACACTTCCGGTTCACGGACGTGGAAGCGTATGTCTACGACTCGTGGAAAGCTACTCGCCGGCTCAGCCTCGAGTTCGGCCTTAGATATCAACACGCCGGACCGACCTACACGCAGGCAAACAACATTGTTAGCTTTGACCCGAGCCTATTCGACCCGGCGCAGGAGGTCACCCTTACCGCGAACGGGAACGGCATCGATACGACGAAAGGCGGCAATCGCCTTAATGGCTTAGTGCGTGCAGGCGACGGCGTGCCCGGAGACCAGTTGGGCCGGGTGCCTAACGGAAACAGCCCCGGCGTGGTCGCTGTGCCGGCCGGTGCGCCGCGCGGCTTCTATGACGTGGAGCATCTATTCGCGCCGCGCTTCGGTTTTTCCTACTCGCCATTCGCGAACGACCGGACAGCGATTCGCGGCGGCATCGGTCTCTTCTACGACAAACCTGAGGGGAATATCATTTTCTCCCAGCTCAACGTCCCGCCGTTTATCCAATCCTCGACTTTTCAAAGCGGCAATTTGTCGAACCCCTCGGGTGGTACACCCGGTGCTGCTTCCCTGTTATCCGTGACGGCGATTGATCCTCATTTGACGCTTGCACGGACCACCAGCTACAGCCTGGGCGTACAACGCGAGATGCCGTGGGGTGTTCTCTTAGAAGTGTCGTATGTAGGCAACGAGCAGCGTCACATACTGCGTCAGCCGGATATTAATCTTCCGACCTTCGCGCAGCTTCAGGCCAATGCGGCGCTTCCTACTCCGCTGGCCCTAAACCGGCTGCGTCCATTTACGGGATATACATCCATTCGGATGTACCTCAGCGACAGCACTGCCAACTACAACGGCCTGCAGGTTTACGCAACGAAGCGAAAGGGAGACTTCATGGGCACGGTCAGTTACACGTGGTCGAAGACCCTGACCGACTCTAGCTCTCTGACCGCGAACCCCGACAATTGGCGCGATCGACGCTACAACTACGGTGTTGCGGACTTTGACCGCCGGCATGTTGTCGCGGCCACTTACGTCTATGCATCTCCCTTGTTCCGCCGTCGGGGTGGGTTTGTCGGCACTGCACTGGGCGGCTGGGAATTTAGCGGCATAACGCGGGCCCAATCTGGACCACCTATTACCATCCTAGCGAACTCCTCGCTTGGCGGAACCACAGTGAACGGGAGGCGCGCTAATAGGGTCGCGGGCGTATCACTGGACCCAACCGCGCCGGGCCAATGGTTCAATCCCGCGGCTTTCGCGAACCCTTCTGCAATCAGCCCCGGCACGAGCGGGGTGGGCGCCTTCACGGGGCCCTATATTTTCGTAACGGACCTATCGTTGCGTAAGACCTTCAAATTGCCGAGAGAAAATATGGGACTCACGTTCCAGTCGGACTTCTTCAACATCTTTAATCGAGCAAACTATTCGCTGGGTAGCCTCGGTAACGCGACCTTGACTGTCGGCTCCGGCAACTTCGGAAGCTTCGGAAGTGCCAGCAACCCGCGGAACGTTCAGTTCGGTTTAAGGTTCAATTTCTGATGGAAACGTCCGGAGCGGAAACCCGATTTCCGCTCCGGCTTTCACCGTGGCGGTTACATCCTCCCTAAGCCCGAGCCAGTGGTGTCGACAAGCCCGCAATGCAGTCAAAAGGAGTAACTCATGAGCACGCAAATTGAGGTGGCTATGGAAAAGATGGTTTTTCGTAAAACGAATGGCCAAACGGGACGTCACCTCGCGGTCACTCCCGAGAACAGCACGATGCGCCACCTGTGCTACGGCCGTATCATTCTGAATTCCTCCAAGCCTTCGGTTACGTTTTCCAATGGCAACCGCGAGACTGGGCTGCTTTGTTTATCAGGGAATGCCACCGTGAAGGTGGGAGGGAAGGCATTCGAGATTGGTAAATTCGATGCGATTTACATTCCGCGCGACTCGTCGATTGAAATATCGACGAGCAATTCCGTGGACCTCGCTGAATTTTCCTCGGATGTCACGGGGACATACCCCTTGAAGGTGGTGCGGTACGCTGAGGTTCAAAAAGATCCCGGTTTAAAGTTTGTGACCGGTGGCCCTGGTTCATCACGCGAATTGAGCATGCTCATCGCCAAAAACGTGGAAGCTGGCCGGCTCGTGGCCGGTTTCACCTACTCCGATCCCGGGAACTGGACTAGTTGGCCGCCGCATGAGCACGCGAAAATGCTGGAAGAAATTTACGTGTACTTCGACATGCCGGAGCCGGCTTATGGCATTCAACTTGTGTACAACGATACCGAGTACCCGGAGTTGATAACGGCAGTGCGCGACGGCGACGCCGTGTTGATGCCAAGCGGTTATCATCCCAACGTTTCTGTGCCCGGGCATCGTATCGCGTTTCTATGGGCCATGGCGGCACATCGCGAAGTCGAGGACCGGCAGTTCGGGGTGGTAAACGTCCAGCCAGGATTCGCTGTAGGTGGTTCAGGACTGGATGCTGGAAAAGCGAAATAGGCGCGACTTTGATGCCGGCCTGTATACATGGACCAGCATTTCCAAGATCGGCGCCGAATTAGACGGATCGTCGCGTTGTGGTGTTCTCAAACTCCGGCGCGCTAGCGTCCCGCTCAAGTGAGCGCATCACGATGAGCTTCGACGCTTTCCACTTGAACGGCAAGAGTGCCTTGGTCACCGGCTCGCACAAAGGGCTCGGCGCAGCTATTGCCATTGCGTTGGCGCAAGCCGGAGCGAATGTCGGCTGCCACGGCCGCGACCCGAAACCGGGAAACGCCTGCGACGAGATCCGCGCACTGGGTAGAAAGACGTTTTATTTTGCGGGCGACGTCACAGATTCAGCGGTTTGCGTTGGACTGATCGAACAAACCGTTGCCCAGTTTGGGTCCATCGACATCCTCGTCAATAACGCAGGCACGATCCGGCGTGCACCTGCCGCGGAGTTCTCCGCTGATTATTGGAACGAAGTGATTGCCGTCAACCTTACCGCCGTCTTTTGTCTCTCGCAGCTTGCTGGCCGGCAGATGCTGAGGCAAGGGACACCGGGAAAAATCGTGAACATTGCCTCTTTGCTTTCATTTCAGGGCGGTATCCTTGTGCCCGCCTACGCCGCAGCCAAGGGTGGCGTCGCCCAGCTTACGAAGGCGCTCTCGAACGAATGGGCAGCCAAACGGATCAACGTGAACGCGATTGCTCCCGGCTACATGGCCACGGACAATACATCCGCGCTCCGCAGCGACCCCGTTCGCAGCCGCCAGATTCTCGAGCGGATTCCCGCGGGCCGCTGGGGCAATGCGGAAGATCTCGCCGGCGCGGCAGTATTTCTTTCTTCCGCAGCAAGCGATTACGTTCACGGGCATGTCTTGGTGGTTGATGGCGGCTGGTTGGCTCGGTGAAGCAGTCGCATTGCGGTGAGCGAATCGGAGGATTGCAATGAGTCTACAAGCGGAGATGTTTCCCGATCTGGTGGTGGTGCAACATGAGGCAGCGCGCGAGTCACGGCCCGAGCCGGGTCTGACACGGAAGGTGATGGCCTACAACGATAAACTCTTCCTCGCCGAGCACCGAATGTCACAAGGCTGGGCGGGCAGTGCTCACAGCCACCCCCACGACCAGATTGTCTACGTGGTTCGCGGACGCTTGAAAGTGGCTTGCCAGGGGAAAACATTCGATGTTAGGGCCGGTGACAGTTTTGTGGTTCGTTGAGAAGGAGACTTTGGTGCGCGCCAAGAAAACGGACATTATTCGAATCATTGCGCTTGGCGCGGCGGGACTGTTGGGCGTTCCGGGCCTGGGCTTGGGTCAATCATCTCAGAATTCTGCTTTGATCAAGACGGTAGAACTGGACAAAGAAATTCGCGAGTTTCTCTCACGCGAAATTGCCGCACACGTAGAGGACATCAAGACACTCAATCCGCCCCCGGACCGCGTTGTCGGGGCGCTAACAATCGGGGAGTTTTCTTGGGGAACATTTACACGGACGCTCGCCGCGTATTCAGATTTTGCCGGGACGCGAACAGTTGCGGGGCGCGATGTCGTTCCCATGATTGCCCAAATGGGCCTCATCGAGTTGCGTCAAGGCGGCAAAACTTGGGCGCAGCTTTACGCTGCCCTCGCGCTGCAGCACTTTGGAAGGGATCTCAATCACAATGCATTGTGGCAAAGCCTGTCGCCGGCTGAGAGGTTGGCGTGGAAGTCTCTTCTTGACCCCGGCCGCTTTTACGATCTCAAGACACACAGAGTAATCCACCTTCCAGAAAACTATTTTGGAGTGGCTGCGCGGATTGCAGCCATCGATTTCCAGGTGGGCTTAATTACGGATCGCGCCTACGTGGATGACTTACTGGGCCGCGCCGCCCAGCAATTCACCAGTGGAGCGCTCTTTGCCGACGATGCTCTTCCCACCGGAAGGTATGACAGATATTCAAACGAGTACGCGAGAGCTATCTATGAAGCCGCCGAGACAGCGGGTCGCTTCGACATTATGAAGGCCATCGAGCCCTCGCTCAGAGAACAGATGCGGCTTTGGTGGGACCTTCTGACTCCGGATGGTTATGGTTACTCCTGGGGACGCAGCCTCGGGGCGATCAGCTATATGGATACGATGGAGATAGCCGCGTTCGTCGGCAAATATCCACGGTTCCGCCCGGCGCCCCTCCCGCAGATTGCTTCGGCATACTACGCCGCGTGGCGCTGGCTGCGTAATGATTTCAAGGACGAGACGCACCTTCTCTCTGTCTTTGCGTTTGGCCGAGGCGATTACAGCTACATCACCAAAGAGCGCGAGTGGCAGCAAACCACCACGTTTCTTGCGAAGGTCATCGGCGCTCATAAAGAATTTATGAATGTGCTTGCGAAGGAAAATATTGTCACCTTTTCTTCGCACCCGACTCTGGGCGACGTCGCGCGCTTCGTCTATTTCCGCAATGACTCAACGCGAAAGCTTGGCGTATGGGTAGTTCGCCAAGGAGAACTGCATTTTGCTTTGCCGTTCGCAACAGGGCCGCGCGGCGCCACGTCCGACTATGAGCCAGCTCCGCACGGCCTGCTCGGTTTTGCGGCGCCGGTCGAGAAAATCTATCCCTGCCTCCTTCCATTCGTTACGCTGGACGACGGAACCACAATCGCTGCAGCGGATGGCGCAGACGAAATTCATCCATCCTCGAGTGGGAAAAGTGTCACTGCCCTATGGAAGCGATGGGTTGTGGTCGGAGCAAAAGCGGGTGAAACCTTCGACCCGGGTTTGGTGACGGAAGTTACCTGGTTGCTCACAAAGAACGGTCTTCGTCGGTCGGAAGTCATCACGCCATCCAAAGCAGTGATGGTTCGCCGTCTGTGGATGGCGGTGCCAACCTCGTCGGATCGCATCGAGACCTCCGCGGCAAGCAATGTGAGGAGCGATCGGCTGATAACAAGGCAAGGCACACTAGAAATTCGCGTTCTTCGATCCGATTGGCCGGTTCAAATCTCTGCCATTGCTACGGGTGATGATCCGTTGGGCCGCGGGGATCGCGGGCCGATTCCCATGCATCTGATCCTGGAGGCAACGCACGGTCTGTCTTTCGCACCTGGCGCTCCGCAGCAGTGGGATATCGAGTTTTCAGTCGTCGGCCATCCACATGTCCAAGATTGAACAAAATCTAAGAAAATTCTTCGGCGATGGCGCAAGATGCTGTCCCCTGCTCGGAAAAAGTCCGCTTGGACCATTAACGCGCGGGGTGAGCAAGTCAATCCCCAGCGTAGCGCCGGAAGAACGACTCCGCCTTCCACTGCGGCCGCGCGGAAGCGTTAGCCGTTTCGAGCAGTAGCCGCCGCGTGAATTCCTCATACAGCGCCTCGGATTGCAGAATCGACCGGTTGGTTCACGTCATCGGAAGATGCGTGATCGGTGAACATCTTCGAAATGATCGTTCCCCCAAGTCTGCGGAGGCTTCAAAAGCTCAGCGGATAATACATCCGATCATTTACCGGCGGCAGGGATGAAGTCCGCTGGCGTGGGAACTCTCCCTTCACAAGCCTCATCTTCCGAAATCATTACTGGAGCGCTGCCGACCAGCAGCTTGGAGCAAATTTTGGCGAACAACCATGCCTTAGCTGGCAGCAACGCGCAAACGCAAGCAGAGAGTTTTGCCATAACCAATAACGTTTGCACAATCGACGGAATCAAAAACGTTGGCCTGACAGGAATCAACCGTTGTAACCGCCGGTTCACACGAGTGAGCGTTCCTGGCATCACGTTTATCCCATCGAACACCACAAGGACATCTCTTTGGAGCAAGCCGCCAAACGGTGCCTTGGTCTTGGATACGCGATTTGTGAATGATCAGGGATTTATGGAAGGCGCAATCGCGTTCCAACATAGTCATGTTTATATGGGCTTCCATGCCGGGGCGAATGACAGCTACGAATCGAACAATTTCAGCGGACCGATAGGGCTCTCGATTAATGCTTTTGCTGATTCTGGCGGGACAGTTGGGCAGAATGCTAAGGCGAACGTAGTTGCGGCCCAATTCGGTGCAACCCGCTCGGCTGGAAGCGACCGGCCAGTCTGGAGTATGGATCTAAACACTACGTACAGCTCCTACAAAAATAATGCCTTCGGTTTAGAAATTGACCTGAACAGTGTTGCTGCTCACATCTCGCAGATGGCGACGTAATCCGTTGGCGCAATCACAGCAATTGCGGAAACTTGGACCTGTCCAAAAGCACCAGCGACATCCTGCTGTTCAATGGTAATGCGCTGCTGAACACCGGGACATTGGACTCAGGTGTGCAAGCTAGGCGTGGCGTGTCCGGATGCATCACTGCTGCTTCAGTTGGGGCTACTTGCACCGTTAGAGTGACTTGGCCATCGGCCTTTACTGATACCAGATATACGCTGACGGGCTGCACGGGGACTAGCATCACATCTGGTGTTCCGGTGATCCAGGGTGTCACAGAAAAGACAGCGAGTTCGGTGACTGTACAGACGATTGCACTGACCGCGACGGCCGCGCAATTCGCAGCGATTGAATGCGGTGCGGTTCACGACTAATCCGCATCTATCAAAATGCCGTGTCGTCTATTCGGTTCAGTTGCCCGTCCGAATCAAAGTGGCGGCTTCGTGGCGGTCCTGTGCGTCCACTTGCTTCATTATTCGGTAGATGTGGTTCTTGACGGTAAATTCCGACAAGTTCAGGTTTGCAGCGATTTCCTTGTTGCTTAGGCCCATTGCGACCAGGGACATTAGCTGTCGTTGGCGCTGGGTGAGGTCGAATTGGGTTGTGGCGCGTCCGTCCCCAGCTTTGATAGTCGCAGCCGCTACGCTTTTGAACAATACCTTACAGAATTTGGGGGGGCAGGCGGCTTCGCCCTGAGCCACGGTGCGGATTGCATCTAGCAAGTCGGCTGCGGAGGCGCTTTTTAAGACATAGCCTGCTATACCTCGGCGGACGGCTCGCAGGAAGAAGTCGGGATCTTCATTCATCCCGAACAAGACAATCTTGATCTCGGGAATGGATTCTTGAAGGCGAGCCAGCCAATCTTCCGACGTGTGGTTTGTGTCGAAGCAATCCAGGAGGAGAAGGTCAGACTTGGCAGAAACAATGTCTTCGACTGCGGAGTCGGAGCAGCAGGCGTCACCTACAACTTCAATATCGCTGCGCTTGCGGAACAGGCGCACCAGCGTCTGGCGCAGGAGCCGGTTTTCAGCTAAAACGTAAACTTTGGTCGGTGAAGACAATTGTCTGTCGCTGATCTGCATAGGGCGAGAGCCCCCCCTCTGCTCTCGTGGCGCACTTCTGAGTAAAAGGATAACCGTCAATCTTGACAGTTCTCCTGGCCGTACGATGATCTACGCTAACCTTACTTTGACCGAACAAATAGATGGGTAAGAGTTTATTCCTAGTCACTTATCCTGTCAACGAATACCGCTGATGTATAGGTTCGTCGCAAGGGCGCTGTGTCCTTCTTCAAAACACCTCCGAGAAAGACATTGGTACCGTATAGGTACTTTCGCCGCTGCTATTTAGTGCTACCTGCCTTAGTGCACTAGCTTCCCCGGCAGTGCCTTATTGAGCCTTCATTTTTTTTTCACATTCCAGGAGAATTGTCCGCACTGAGGGGTACGTGCGCCATGCCCAGGTCGGTTCGCGTTCTTGTGGCTAATCGCCCGAAGCTCATGCGAGAGCTGATTGTTTCAACTCTGGCCGATGAGCCCGGTATTGAGATCGTCGGCGAAGTTGCTGACGAGGCGGAGATAGCGGAGCGGGTGCGTCAAATTGCGCCGGACCTGTTGGTGATTGCGCTGGATGAGCCCTCGAAGCGCCCGCAACTTTGCGACACGCTTCTCCGGGATCATCCCGAGTTGCGGATTATCGCCGTAGCGTCGCAGGAGAATTGCAGTGTTTTTTACTGGGCATCGTTTGATATTCACTCGAGTGAAATAGAACCTTCGGAGCAGGGAATTCTGAACGCAGTGCGAAATATCGCGACCATGGGGGCCGGGGAACCAGCTTAAAAATCGAAATGCTTTAGCGTGCAACGGGGTGGTTTGTGACGACAGAACAAGCGATGAAACCCATACGAGTACTGGTAGCCAATCGGCCCCGGCTGATGCGGGAGCTGATGGTTGCGACTATTTCAGAGCAGCCGGACATCGAGATCGTCGGCGAAGTGCAAGACGAGGCCGAGCTGGCTAGCGCAGTGGAGAAAACGCGGCCGGACTTTTTGATCGTGGCACTCGAGAAATTCAATCGCTTGCCGCAAGCATGCCATTCGATTCTGCAAAGCTACCCGCAAATGAAGGTCATCGCCGTGTCTTCAGACCGCAACAGTTCCATGTTCTATTGGGCGTCGCTGAAGGTGCAATCAAACGAGATTGAGGCTTCTGAAGCCGGCGTGTTGGGCGCGCTTCGTGGGAAGACGCAGCTCACGCCGAGGTGGCAACAATGAGAGTTTGTGGTTTGCGAAATGTGCCAACTAAGTTTGGTTTTCGGTCTGCGCGGGGCGTGACGCTACTCGGTCTGGCTCTCATTTCCGCATTCGCCTGCGTGCCCATGCGTTCGCAAGAGCGCCCTTCGACCTCTTCCGGCGTGGTCCAGAGCTCGGAACTCGGGCGTGAAAATCTGAGTCGCGTGGCGGCTTCGGCAGCGGACATCAAGGCAGTTTTGCTGAAAGATACGGGGCTACTCGTCGAACTGAAGAGGTGGGTAGCAAAGGATGCGACGGGACATGGGCAGATCATCAGCGACGGCGATCTGACCGACGACGCCATTTTCGATCGGCTCGAAACCGATACTCAGTTCCGCTCGGTCGCAACGCTC
>WNFT01000591.1_pt1 | contig 35372 bp, 31 predicted proteins | sample 5400191 | NCBI WGS metagenome assembly WNFT01 (sample SAMN13153359, study PRJNA577476) | soil metagenome | isolation source: 80 cm saprolite under Madrone tree | place: USA:California | collected 2016-06-14 | reverse complement strand
ACACCAAAGGAGAACAGCGCGGAACCCTGGGAGGGAGATTGGCGGGGCGAGAGGTTGCGGAAAGAAGAAAACAAAGGGCTTAGCGGCAAGGCAGCAGGCGCAAATACACCTCTTGACAATAGTCGTTATAACAGGTATTATGCTTGCGGTCTGAGGAGGGCAGGATGATCAACATTCGCAAGAGCAATGACCGCGGCCAGGCCGACCACGGCTGGCTGAACACGCGTTTTACGTTTTCGTTCGCGGAATATTACGACCCGAAACATGAGCAATTCCGAACGCTGCGCGTGATGAACGACGACCGCGTCGCGGGCGGCGGAGGATTTCCCACGCATCCGCACCGCGATATGGAAATCGTTACCTACGTGCTGGAAGGAGCGCTGGCGCACAAAGACAGCATGGGCAACGGCTCGGTGATTAAGCCGGGCGACGTGCAATACATGAGCGCGGGAACGGGAGTGACGCACTCGGAGTTCAACGCGTCAAAAAGCGATACCGTGCATCTGTATCAAATCTGGATGTTCCCGGACAAACAGGGATACACGCCCGCGTACGACCAGAGAAACTTTTCCGATGCCGAGAAGCGCGGGAAGTTGCGGCTGGTGGTTTCGCCGGATGGGCGTGATGGTTCCGTGAGAATCCGGCAGGACAACGAACTGTACGCGACGATTCTTGGCGCAGGCGACTGCGTGAAACACGAGTTGAAGCCCGAGCGGCATGCGTATGTGCAGGTGGCGAAGGGCAGCGTCACGCTGAATGGGAAAACACTGGAAGCCGGCGATGGCGCGGAAATTTCCAAGGAGAAGGCGCTGCAGCTTACCGGCGTGAAGGAAGCGGAAGTGTTGCTGTTCGATCTGGCATGACGCAAATCTATGCCAATGCAAAAAGGCCCGGTGATTGAAAATGCCGGGCTTTTTTTCGTTCGCTGCGGTGGTCCCGCGTCAGTGCAACGCGCGCTGAGAATCGCGGAACTGCGTCATGCTCAGGCCTTCGCCGCAGCGGCTGGAGTTCGGCTCCAGGTTGGGATTGAAAGGATCAGGCCGAGGACAATGGCGATTGAGAGCGCGACCAGACTTGGCACGAGGGAAATTTTCGCGGCCATCAGATAGACGATGCCTGTCACGACCATGACTCGCACGCGGATTGCTGTCAGCAGAACCGGATCGGAAAGGCGCTCGCGGAGCTGAGCGGAGAACGGATCATTGCCGGAAGGAAGCGCGGCGCGGATGCGCTTCATGCGTGGAAGAATCAGCGCAAAACCTAGAACCAGCGCAATGAAAATGGCGATTAACGTGGCCGGAATCCAGCCTTGTTTCATCGCACCGGAAAGGGAAGCCAGGTATCCGCCGGAAAGCAGCACCACGCCCAAGCCTATGCCGGAGAGCGGCGGCGAAACTCTGAAGACGCGCAGCCACGAGCGAACTTGCTCGGTGGAAGATGCGTGGCGAAAGAGCGACGACGCGGTCCACTCAATTCCATAAGCGATGAACAAAGACACCGCGCCGAGAAGATGAAGAAAAAGTACGACGGAGAAGACGGTCACGAAGCACCTCGAAACAGAGATGTAGAGGGCCGGCTGATGAATACGCGCGACATCGAAAGAAAATTTCACGCGTTACGGCTAGAGTCGTAACGCCTGGACGCCGGTCTCAGCCGCGCTTGCGCTGGAATTCACGCATGAAACTGGTGAGCGCTTCCACCGCCTCAGGTTCCACCGCGTTGTAGAGCGAAATACGCATGCCGCCGACGGAGCGATGACCTGGCGTACCAGCCAATCCGGCCGCGGCAGCCTGCTTGCCGAATTCCTTCTCGGCGGCTTCGTCGGGATGCGTTGCGGCGGATTGACCGTTTGCGCCGGCAACGCGGAAGACCACATTCATCAGCGAGCGCGAATCTTTTTCGACCGGGCAATGATAGAAGCCGCCGCTTGCATCGATGGTGTCGTAGAGCAGCTTGGCTTTGCGATCATTGCGCTTCTGAATTCCCGTCAGGCCGCCTTGTGATTCGATCCATTCCATCATCAGGCCCACGATATAAATCGCGAATGTCGGCGGAGTGTGATACAGCGATTTTTCCTTGATGTGCGTGCGATATTGAAAAATGGTCGGAAGGTTCTTGTCGGCGCGTTCGGCAAGGTCCTTGCGCACAATCACAATGGTTGCGCCCGAAGGACCAAGATTTTTCTGCGCGCCGGCGAAAATCAATCCAAATTTCTTCACGTCAAGTGGCCGTGACGCAATGTCCGAGGACATATCGGCGACGATTGGAATTTCTCCCGTGTCTGGCAAGGAATGATATTGCGTGCCTTCGATGGTGTTGTTGGTGCAGATATGAACATAGGAAGCCCCGGGCGAGAGCGAAATTTCGTCTTTGCGCGGCACACGGGTGAATTTCACCGGTTCGGTAGTTGCGGCGACGCGATGCGCGATGCCCTTTTTCAATTCGGTGAGCGCTTTCGCTGTCCAAGTGCCGGTGTGCAACAGATCTACCGGCTTGCCGGGAAGGCAAAGATTCATCGGCGCGATCGTAAACTGCGCGCTTCCACCGCCTTGCACAAAAATAACACCATAATCGCCCGGAACCGCCAGATGCTTGCGCAGACCTGCTTCAGCGACAGCATTGATGCTTTCGAATTCCGGCGAACGATGGCTCATTTCCATGACAGACATTCCAGAGCCACGCCAATCAAGCAATTCTTCGCGAATGCGCTCGAGCACTGAAAGCGGCAATGCGCTGGGCCCGGCATTGAAGTTAAAAACGCGGTTTACCGAAGTTGCGGAAGCGGTGGATGAAGACACGATCTGAAATTCCTCTCTGTGACGATTCAATGGCGCCTGCCGACGAGAATGCACGCACGCCGGCAGCACTTCAGAATATCACGGCCGGTGTGGTCACGGAGCGAAGCATTGCGCTAACGGTTGCAAACGAGCAGGAGTAAAATCGCTGCGGGAGAACACCAACGGTATGAAGCGACGCGAATGGATACAGAAAGGCGGAGCAGCGGCGTTGAACGCGCTGGCCGCCCCTTATATGACAAAAGCTTACCGGCCAGACACAAAACTGGATTGCGCGTTTGAGTTGTCGGTGATCACAGATGAAATCACGCAAGATTTTGGGCATGCGCTCGAAGTCGCGTCGAAAGAGTTCGGGCTTGGCTATGTTGAGCTGCGGGGACTGTGGAACAAAAACATTGTGGCGCTGGACGAAAAAGAAACTACCGAGGCGCGCAGATTGCTCGCGCAGCATGATTTGAAAGTTACGGACATCGCCAGCCCGCTCTTTAAAGTGGACTGGCCAGGCGCGCCAGTATCGAAATACAGCCCGAAAGGTTCTTCGTATGGAGCGAGCTATTCCTTTGCGCAGCAAGATGAAGTGCTGGAGCGCGCGATTGCCATGGCCAATGCCTTTGGAACGAAGAAGGTACGGATGTTCGATTTTTGGCGGCTGGAGGATGACAAACCGTACCGCGACGCCATGGACGCGAAGCTGAGCGACGCCGCGGAGAGAGCCGCTAAAAAAGACATCGTCCTGCTTCTGGAAAATGAATATGAATGCAACACCGCGACGGCTCTGGAGGCCGCGCGCACTCTGTCCCACGTCACCGCGAAGAATTTCTTTCTCAACTGGGATCCAGCCAATGCCGCAAAACTTGGCGACAAGGCTTTTCCCGGAGGCTACGCACTGCTGCCAAAAAATCGCATCGGTCACGTGCACCTGAAAGACGTGAAACGAAAGGCGGATGGCACCTACGACTGGGAATGCATGGGTCGCGGCATGATTGATTACGCGGGACAATTTCGCGCGCTGATGCGCGATGACTACCGCGGCACGATGAGCCTGGAAACACACTGGAACGGCGCGGGAAACATGGAAGAATCTTCGCGGCAGAGCATGGCAGGCACGAAAGCGTTACTTCGCAAAGCGGGAGCACTGAAATGAGGGCCACGCAATTAATTGCAAGTAAGACTTCACGTCGGTTATTTCTGAAAATTGCTGGCGCCGGAGTGGTGCTGAATTCTACCGCGGCGAGCTACGCGCGAATCCTGGGAGCGAACGATCGCGTGCGCGTCGGCGTAATTGGATTTTCAGAGCGCTTCCGCGATGCGCTGCTGCCTGCATTTCAGCAGCATGCCGCCGCGATGAATTTTGAATTTGCGGGTCTCAGCGATATCTGGAAGCTGCGTCGTGAAGAAGGGCTGGCTCACCTGAAAAAAGTGGCCGGAAAGGACGTGACGGGTGCGCGGAATAACGCTGAGCTTCTTGGCCGGCAGGACGTCGACGCAGTGATGATCGCTACCGCCGATTTTCAGCACGCGCAACACGGAGTCGCCGCGATGCGAGCAGGAAAGGACGCGTACATCGAAAAGCCGCTCGCACATACAATGTCCGACGCTCAGGACATCCGGCGCGCGGTGCAGGAAAGCGGAAAGATTGTGCAGGTTGGCACGCAGCGGCGCAGCGCAACGAATTACCAGCGCGCGAGGGAATTTATCGAGTCCGGAGAATTCGGCGACATCGTCAGCGTGGAAATGACCTGGAACGTGAATCAGCCGGGGCGTTGGAGGCGTCCGGCCCTGGTTGAAAAATTGCGCGAAGAAGACACCGACTGGAAATTATTTCTTGGCAATCTGCCATTCGAAAACTTCGATCCGCGCAAGTACATCGAGTATCGCTTGTTCTGGCCGTATTCATCCGGAATTCCGGATCAGTGGATGGTCCACCAAATTGATACCGTGCACTGGTTTACTCGATTGCCGCATCCGCGCAGTGTCGTAGCCAATGGCGGCGTTTATCTCTGGCACGACGGCCGCAAAAACTGGGACACCATGACCGCAGTGTTCGACTACGGCCCGTTGAACGATTTGTCAAAAGGATTTCAGGTCGTGTATTCGTCGCGGCAAACCAATTCGGCAGGTGACGTGAAAGAGCTCTACCATTCGAACGGCGGAACGCTCGACCTCGATAAAAATAGGATCACAGGCGAAGGCGGCCTTGAAGAAAGTTACGCCCGAGCGATGGGCATGAAGGCGAATCAGTTGCGTTCGCGTGCGTTGGTTGAGAAATCCGGCGGAGTAGAAAGCGGCGCGCACGCCGGCGTGGATGAAGCGACCAGCGGGAACGTGCGCAATTGGATGGAATGCGTGCGCAGCCGGAAGATGCCCAATGCGCACATCGAGGCCGGGTACAGCCATTCCGTCGCGCTCTGCATGACGATTGCGGCGATTCAGTCGGGAGAGCGGGTTACGCTCGATGATGCGAAGCAGCAAGTGATGGCAGGCGGAGCGCCGTGGCCACGCCCATAGGAGAAATTCCTTCCGACAAGGTCGGAACCTTCGGTCGCTTTGGCCTGCCAGAGGCAGGCTCGGAATGACAGAGTTCCCTTTTAGTCGAGTAGCGCGAATTCCACGCGATGGCGCATCGGGTCGATGCGCTCGGCGCGAACTTTGACGCGGTCGCCCAGTCCCCACCGGCGCTGTTTCGATTTTGCTGCGCCGCGTCCGCTGCGCGAGCGTTCCGGTCCGCCCACCGCGACGATTGCATGATCGTGCTCACGATACGTGCAGCGCGTTCCGGCAGCTTCTTCGAACGCGTTGATCGGCAATAGTCCTTCGACAAATACTTCGAACAATTCGACAAAGCATCCGTACTTCTGCACCGAAATAATCAGTCCTTCGTACTCATCGCCGAGATGTTCTTCCATGAATTGCGCGGTCTTCCAATCGCGCAGTTCGCGTTCCGCGGACGCCGCGCGCCGCTCGGCCTCGGAAGTTTCCGTAGCAAGTTCTTCCAATTGTTTGTGGCTGTAAACGACGGCTTCGGCTTGCGGCGCAGGATGTGGATCGGCTGGCGCACTCTGTTGCGGATGGGCGAGCGCCCACTTCAGGGTGCGATGTACGACCAAATCAGGATAGCGACGAATGGGCGAAGTGAAGTGCGCGTACTCGTCGAAGCCCAGCGCGAAGTGGCCCAGCGCGTCCACCGCGTATCGAGCCTGTTTCAGCGAGCGCAACATCAAATACGAAACGATCCGCTCTTCCGGTTTGCCCACCAGTTTCTTCAATAATCGCTGATAGTGTTGCGGAGTGATACTCAGTTCTTCCGTGCCCGGCAGGGTGATCTTCATTCCGCGTTCGCGCCCGTGGCCATAGGAGTCGGGGCGGCCCGCTTTTGCGGGCGCAGGAACACGGCCATGCTTCACGGCAACTTCCCTACGATGCAAATCTTCGACACCCAGCGTATAGCCGAAAGCTTTGGCCATCTCTTCGAATTCCAGCACTTTTCGCGCGTCGGGTTTTTCGTGCACGCGATGCAGCGTCTCAAGGCCGCGACGCAGCAGATATCCCGCCACCGCACGATTCGCGCTCAGCATGAACTCCTCGATCAATCGGTGAGCGATGTTGCGCTCGCTGCGCGTGATATTGGTCATTTTCTGGTCAGCGTCAAATTCGATCACCGGTTCCGGCAAATCAAAATCAATCGAGCCGTGTTCGTTGCGCCGCGCATTGAGTAGGAGCGCCAGAGTCTTCATGTCCTGAAAATGATGAACCAGGGGAGCGTAACGCGCGCTGGTCTCCGCGTCGCCTTCGATCACTTTGTTGACGTTGGTGTACGTCATGCGTTCTGCGGAGCGAATCACACCCGGCGTCATTCTGGATTCGCGCATGCGTCCAGTGGTGTCAAATTCCATCAGGCAGCTCATCACCAGCCGGTCTTCCTGCGGTTTGAGCGAACAAATGCCATTCGAAAGCGATTCGGGCAGCATCGGAACCGCGCGGTCAATGAAATAAACGGAGGTTCCGCGAAGCCGTGCCTCGTTGTCCAGCGCGGTTGCCGTTCGCACGTAGTGCGCGACGTCCGCGATGTGCACTTGCAAGTGCCAGCCACCGTCCGCACGCCGCTCCACGTACACCGCATCATCAAAGTCGCGCGCGGTTTCTCCATCAATCGTGACGATCGGCAGCTTACGAAAATCTTCGCGCCCTGCAAAATCGGTTGCATGAACCGGTTGCGCGCGCCGCTCGGCTTCGTTCAACACATTTACGGAAAACTCATGCGGCAGATGATGTTTGCGAATTATGATTTCCGTATCGACGCCCAGATCGCCGGGCCTGCCGAGTATTTCGATTACGCGCCCAACCGGCGCAACCCCACCCTTCGGAAATCGCATCAGCTCCACGTTGACGACAGCCCCATCGAGTTCTTCGACTCGACCGATGCGGCGCGCTCGGCCGGCATCCTTCGCGTGTCCTACGCCCAACTTTTCTCGCAGCGACGCTGTGAGCTCATCGCCCGGCGGGATTTCTACTTGATGCTGAATGCGCGTGTCGTAGGGAAGCACAACATTGCCACGCGGCCCGTAGCGAAAGAGTCCAACCACCGTCGGATGCGCACGATCAAGAACTCGCACGATCCGGCCTTCCGCTCGTTGACCTGCCGGACCGGGTGAAACGCGGCCGAGATTAATCAGAACATGGTCGCCGTGCATGGCATCGCCCACAGCGTCGCGCGGGATAAAAACATCACGCTCCAGCTGCGGCATGGGCTTATCCGGAACCACAAAGCCGTAACCGTCCTGATGCAGAATCAGGCGGCCGGAAAGCGAATTACGACCATAAGGGGTTGCAGGGGACGCTTGCGAAGGGCTCGATTCCTCGGGTTGGCTGCGCGAAGGCAGGTTTTCCCGGCGGCGCGAGGAAAGCACGAACCGCCTGTCGGTTAATTCGACTATCGCCTTTCGTTTCTTCAATTTACCTAATATCTTAAGCAGTGGACGCTGTTCGGACTTGCGCAGCTTTAGCCCTCGCTGAAGCTCCGAAAGCGAAGCTCCATCGGCTCTAAGTTGCAGAAAACGCAGGATGTTATCTACGCTGAGCGACGATCCCCGGTTCATAGGATTGTCTTTGGCCCTCCCGGCGTCGTTTTCATAAGGATTTTATAAGGATCCCTCATTTTTTTCGTTTTGACCGAAACCATTTTCCGTTTTCAGCGGTTTAATAGCTAGGCCAACACACGACCGGCTGACCACCCTCCGTCAAGTCAGCCGGCTTCCCTGCAAGGGGAAAAAAGGGAGGCGGGAAGACCTGGCCCGCCTCCCTTTACCTTTTACCGCAAGATTTTGACCTCATCCCGGTAATCGCTCAAACAAAAAATTTGCTTCAGCGGAATGTTTAGCGCTGCATATTACAATGACCTGCCACAACAGCGAGCGCATTCGCATCGAACTGCGGACATCTCGCGCGAATTAAGATCACTGCAATTTCTTTCGAAACGAGGCCGTCACACGCATGGCAGAGAGAATACTCGTAACGGGTGGCGCTGGCTACATCGGAAGCGTGGTGGTCGCGCAACTGCTGGATCGCGGTTACGAGCCCGTCGTTTTCGATGATCTCTCGCATGGGCATCGCGCCGCGCTTCCCACTTCGGCCAGATTGATCGTCGGCGACATCGCAGACCGCGCGCTGCTTGACCAAATTTTTACCGAGGTCCAGCCGCAAGCTGTGATGCATTTCGCGGCGTTCATTGAGGCCGGCGAATCCATGCATCGGCCGGAAAAATATTTTCGCAACAACACCGCGAACGCGCTCACGCTGCTGGAAACGGTTCTCGCGCATGGTGTGCGACGGTTCGTCTTCTCATCGACCGCCGCTCTCTACGGCGCTCCCGAAAAAACACCCATCGAAGAAGACGCTCCGTTGCGGCCCACCAACGCCTACGGCGAATCGAAGCTGCTGGTGGAGCAGATGCTCGATTGGCTGCATCGCATTCATGGTTTGCGATATGCATGTTTGCGTTATTTCAACGCCGCGGGCGCCGCAGGCGCGCAGGGCGAAGATCACCATCCGGAGTCTCATTTGATTCCGATCGCACTCCAGGTTGCGTTGGGTGCGCGCAAGCATGTCGCGATTTTCGGCACGGATTATCCGACGCCGGACGGCACGTGCGTGCGTGATTACATTCACGTCAGCGACCTGGCCGCAGCGCACTTGCTGGTGCTCGAAGCGCTCAAGGAAAAAGAGCGGCTCATCTACAATCTTGGAAATGGCAAAGGATTCAGCGTGCGCGAAGTAATCGATACCGTTCGCAAAGTTACCGGCCACGCGATTCCCGCGCAAGAATCGCCGCGCCGCGCAGGCGATCCTGCCGTACTCGTCGCAAGCTCGGAAAAAATCAAACGCGAACTCGGCTGGAGGCCGGAATATACCGACCTCGAAACGATTGTCCGCGGCGCGTGGAACTGGCGCAAAGCGCATCCTAACGGCTACAGCGTAAATCAAGAATGAAGCCGTCCACTCGGCCCATAGTCGCGATGTTCAGGGCTTTAACGTAAATTCCGCGTTCCGAGTTATGGACTGACCTGATACGCGATCGCGCACTACAACCTCCAGTGTGTAATGCCCAGGCGCAAACGCGGAGAGTGGAATAAGCCGATTCACGGTAATCTGCTCGCCAGTCTGATGGATGGAGTCAGAACTCTCGATCGTAGTCCAGATTTCGCGTTGTTCTTTGAGCAAACGGTAAGTGACATAAACACTCGACCTGTGAACGGCGTCATCGGATTGCAGATTATAGACCTGTAAGAAAATTCCAAGACTTTCGGCCGCCGTAAATTCTCGCGAAAGCCGCGGTCGCACTTTGTACGAACCAAAAGCAAAGGGACCAATCCCGAGCTGTTTGGCGGGAACCGATTCGATTTGATCGGCAATAACCAGCGTGCTCGCACCGAGCGTTTCGTCTTCAAATCGGGGCACGCGAAGTGCCGTGCCTATGACGCCCACATTTCCGCTTTCAACATCCTTCACAACCACGTCTAGTCGATAGCGTCCCGGCCGGAGCGGAACCGCTTTTTGAAAAATAGATGCCTGCTGCAATGTTTTCTGAAATAGAGAGTCGGGGACATCGCGAGAAATCACTTGTTCGAAAGTCTGCACAACTTTCCCGGAAGGTGTGGTGACACGAGCGTAAAGATTGAGAGTCGCGGATTGCACACCTTTGTTGTCGTGATATGCCATTTCGCGATTGGGAATCTGCAGAGTGATGGGTACAAGGACTGAGTCGTTGGTCACACGCAAGAAGTCCACTGCGTAGTCAACGCGCATCGGATTGCGAATCAGGCGCGAAGAAACCACCGCAGCCAGATCCTTCAAGTGTTCCGGCGGACGCATGACTCGAAAATAGCGATCGAGACTTTCAAATTCGCCCATGTTGGCCGGGACCGCGCCGATAGGCACGGGAAGCGTTGTCCCTGATGAGTTTGTGAATCGTTGCGCTTTGCTTCCGCCATTCATCAATTCCGAAATACTCAGGCCGGCACCCGGAACATGCGCGAGAGCGTCCTTTTCCCCGGGATCACGCGTCAGATGAAACTCGCCCGAGCCGCTTGGGTCGACAAATTCCAACTCGATGTTGTCCCCAATGTCCTCTAGGTGGCGATAGCGCCACAATTCCCACGGATACGTTGTGGTCGAACCGCCTCCTTGCCACATCGGTCGGTCGTATGTGCCGCCCGTCGGGTGAGATTCAATTTCGTCAGGCGGGCCCCAAAGTATGTAGATGTGGCCGCGATCGGTTCTCCAGCCGGGAACCCCGGAGGAAAAGTGCTCGTTGGCGTATGCCATTCGGCGATAATGCTCTTCTTTGTAGGAATTTTCGCCAAGATCGGGATCAGGGTTCCGCACCTGCCAGAAATGTTCGATGAATTGTTCGCGTTCTTCATTGGTGCCGAGTTTCGAAAATGCAGCGCGCTCGTCCGCTGTAATGATGTAGGGAACGTCGCTGTTCAGCCAGTCGCCATAATCGAAACCAAGTTCCTTGCAGTTTTTCGTTTTCTGCCGGTGCGATTGCGGACGCGTTTTTTGATTGCTGTCGGTGGAGGTAATTTCGCCAGAAGAAGTTGTCTGCCGGCTCTCAACGAGTGGCAGGAAAAGGCAATTTGCGGCAAGCAAGAGCCCCGTATAAGCCAAGAGATTCTGCATCGGCACACCTCGTAAGGACGAGAGTTGGAGAATGCGCGGCTCTGCTGTGTTCCCGGTCTGGACGGCTTCGTGCACACACCCTGCTGGCAACTGGGAATCCGCAGGGTGCCCACGGGTTGCCCGCCTCACGCTAGGCGGGCTTTTCAAAATGGGCGAAGGTGATGAAGTGGCCTGCGGGATCTTTTACGCCGATTTCGTGGGAGCCGTAAAAGGTGGTGCGCTCGGGCATGTAGATGTCCATGCCGGCAGTAGCGGCTTTAACCGTTTCGAGATCGTCTACCTCAAGGTAGAGAAATGTTGGTCCTTTGCGAATATCGGCGGCAATTGCTGGCAGATCCTTGTCCACGCTGGCGAAGGATTGATACATGACCTCGGCGTTGCCTTGTTGAAGAATGACGAACGCGAGCCGGTCGCCCTCGGGAACTTCGACAGTCTTGATGAATCCCAGATGCTGCGTCCAGAACGGAAGCACTGATTCGATTTTTTCCACGAAAAGGACGGGAGTGAGTTTTTTGACAGGCATTTCGCAACCTCGCAATTGGCGTGCATGAATTTCGCAAGCACTACATTCATTCCCTCGCGGAAAAAACTTAATCGAGAATGCCTCACGGAATCAATTAGAACGAAAGACAGCCCCGGCGACACACCGAGGCTGCCTTCCCGTTCGCGCAATGCGTCAGGTCTTGTTTCCGCTCTCCTTGGGCATCAGCTTTTTGAGTGCTGCTTCGCCTTCGGGTCCCAGCGGAGCTAGCGGCAGGTGCGTTGACGCTCCCGTCCCCGATCCGCCGTTCGTCGGGCCGAAGAAGCGCATCGCGGTTGCCGCCAATCCGTCAAGTGCGCCGCCTCCATTGCCGCCGCCAGTCACCAGCACGTCCGGCATGAACTTGGCTTTGCCTTCAGCGAGCGCCGCAACTACGTTGACGATCGCCGTTGCGTTCGAACCAAGCGCCTCCACCTGCGCGCGATAGCCGCGAGCGCGCGCAAGACCGACCGCCTCCACTTCCGCGCCCTTCGCAGTACCAGTCTGCCGGATGTATTCGGCTTCGCCTGTAGCTTCGGCGACGCGCGCGTCGGCGTTATTTTTCTTGATGTTCACACCAACTTTGGAGCGGGCCAAGTCGGCCTGCATGTCCGCAGTGCCCTTGGCCTGTTCCATCTCGATGCGCTGATCCTGCGCGGCTTTCTGTTTCTTGAACGTTTCGATTTCCTGGTTCGCGACTTCGCGGTGCGTCAAGACGGTCACCATGTCTTCCGGCAGGATGACGTCCTGGATGTACACGCCCTTGGTCTCGACTTGATATTGCTCGAGCTGCTGACGAATGTGTTCAAACGCCTCTATCTGCACCTGCTGGCGCGTCTCAATGAAACTAATCGCCGGCATGCTCTGCAGTGAATTGCGAAAGTGATTGCCTACGGCCGCCTGCAGCACTTCGTTCACCAGATTGCGCATCGTGCCGACCATCGAGATGACGCGTGGCGCCTTGGTGTCGGAAACGTGGATCTGGACTTGCAGATCGATTTTGAAGACGAATCCTTCTTTCGATTTCGCGACGATCTGCTGCAACTGTGCGTCCAGGTTGTGGGCTTCACTGATCGCATCGGCCCAGTTGAGGTTGAGAATCGCGGTCGGCACGATTTCCGATTCGTAGCACCGCGGGTTCAATGGATATTTTCCGGTGCGCAACGGCTCCTGCCACACGCCGCGGTGTCCCGGCCGAACGAGCGAGCCGTACTTGAACTCCGCGCCGGAGGTGTCTTGCGTAGCCAGCCCGACGTAGGCCTTGACCACGGCTACTTGACCCTGCTTCACGACCATCATCGGCACCAGTTCGACGCTGACCAGGAAAGGATTCAGTGCATACGCACCATAAAGCAGCGGGTCGTGCTGCATACCGATGTGGCCGCCGTGATCGAGGAACGCCTGATAGTCCTGATAATTATTGTGCAGATGGTTTTTGCTCCCAAGCAGCGCTTCGATAATCTGCGCGTCGGAACTGGTGCCACCAGGCTGTTCGAGTTTTTCAACGTCGGCATATCCGCCCAACCGGCTGGCCAGATCGCCGGAAGGCAGCGGATCGCCTTCATAAGTCGTCACGATGCCCACGACGTCTTGTGTTGTGCCGTCCTTGCCGCGCGGTTGCGGTTCGATGCGCACCAGTTCCAGCTGATCGGACTTCAACCCGAGCGACGCCGGCATCAATTCTCCCCCGCGGCCCATCTTCGCGCGTAACTCGGGCGAAACGGGAACTCCGTAAACGCGGTTTCGAGTAAGAATCAGGAAGCCCAGCGGATGTACCGGCACGAGCGATCCCGGAGGCAGGACCGGGCGTTGTACGCCCTTTTGTCCGCCAAGTTGCACGAAGCTGCGCAGATCGGAAAAGTTGGCGAATTCCTTTTTGTAGACCGCGGACTTCGCACCGATCGGCAATGGATTTCCAACCTGGGCGATCACCACTCCGATTTCGCCGGCCGGAACCTGCACCCAAGGGTATTTGTCTACGGAATAGATGGCGTAGGGCATCCAGCGCAGGCCGGGCATCAACAAGTCGGCTTGATAGCCGGCTTCCCCGTTAAACGCAACAGGGTTGTCCTTTGCAAGTTTTTTGAATGAGAAACGCTTCGTGACCAGGCCCACTTCGGTAGGCCCGATTTTGTGAAGCGACGCGGCCAGCGAAATCGCTGCCAGCACCACCGCGATGAAAAGAATCGGGTAGTGAAAGAAAAGCGAGAAAAGCGGTTCGAGCACAGACATACACACACCTCCGGGGCGCCGAGCGCCATTTTGTCTTGCCTTGTCTAAGGGAGTTACATATTTCGGACGCGGGAACTCTGCAAGGTTGTAATGTGCGTGTCAAGTAGAGCACCAGTACGCAACTTAAAGCCGTGTATTTTCATTAGTTTACGCGTCTTGCCGTTCTGGACAAGCTGTTCTTGGTTGTTAGCTACGATGACGCGCGGAAAGGCTAAAATAGTAGCAAGCAAAATCCACCATTTTATCGGTCTCCAGGGAGAATTTATGACTACACAGCTTCTACGCCACGTTTTTTGCGGTTTGTTGGCCTGCTCGTTACTCACCGTTCCGGCAATGGCCCAAGGCAACGGCCATGGCAATGGTAAAGCCAAGGGTCACGACAAGAACGCCAAAGACGACGACGGCGATCGCGGGGAGGGAAAGTATTACTTTCAGACGCACGATCGCGAGGTGGTCACGACCTACTACACCAAACATGGAAGGGGTCTGCCACCGGGTTTGGCAAAACGGAATGGTAGTTTGCCGCCCGGCTTGGAAAAACAGCTGCAGAGGAATGGCAGCCTGCCGCCCGGACTTGATAAAAAGATGGAGCCGTGTCCGGTGGAGATTACCCGGGAATTGCCGCCACTTCCGCCCGATTACCGGCGCGGTGTTGTGGGCGCAAGCATCGTAGTGTTCAATGTGCGAACAAACATCGTCGTGGACGTAATGCACGACGTGGTTCGGTAGCGTAGCCACCCTTGGCTGCGCGGGGTGTGAACCCACGCCTCAACAAAACCCCGCAGGCAGGATTGCCTGCGCCAGCAAACGCTACAAACTCAAAGCGCCCGAATACACAACACGCGCTTTCGCGGTATCCCCGCGTTCAATGCGGCCAATCTGGAAGAACTTCTCCCGGCGGCGCTTCAAATCCGTCTCCACTTTCTTAACATACGGTGACGGCACCACCAGGATCATGCCGACGCCCAGGTTGAACGATTCCAGCAGCGCGTCGGAATCCATCTTTCCGACTTTTGCCAGGTACTTGAAAATCGGGAGCACCGGCCACGACGCCAGATCAATCACCGCCTTGACGCCTGCAGGCAGCACGCGCGGCAAGTTGCCTGGAATGCCGCCTCCCGTAATGTGCGCAAGCGCCGAAACCCAGCCGTTCGCAAGGATCGTACGCAATGCGGGAGCGTAACAAAGATGCGGCTTCAGCAATTCGGCGCCAATTTTGTTACCGACTTCCGCGACGTATGTATCCGGTTTCACTTTGGCGACTTCGAATATCAGCTTGCGCGCCAGCGAATAGCCGTTGGTATGCAAGCCCGCGGACGGCAACGCCAGCAGCGTGTCGCCCGCCTGCACACTTTTTCCGGTCAGCAGATTCTTCTTTTCCACCGCGCCAACGATGAATCCGGCGAGGTCGTATTCGCCTTCGCCGTAAAATCCCGGCATTTCCGCGGTTTCGCCGCCAATCAATGCGCAATTGGCCTTACGGCACGCACGGCTCATTCCATCCACAAGCTGTTCGACGATGTGCGGATCCATTTTCCCCAGCGCCAGATAGTCCAGGAAAAACAACGGCTCCGCACCCTGCACTAAAATGTCATTTACGCAGTGATTGACCAGATCACCGCCCACGGTCGAGTGCACGTTCATCGCGATGGCGACTTTCAGCTTGGTGCCCACGCCGTCCGCGCTCGAAACCAGAATCGGTTCTTTGTATTTTTTCTTGTCCAGCTCGAACAGCGCGCCGAAGCTCCCGATTCCCCCGAGCACTCCATTTGTAAAAGTACGCGTGGCGAGATGGCGGATGCGATTTTTGGCGTCGTCCGCGACAGCGATGTTCACTCCAGCGTCTGCGTATTTCATTGATGTGCTCGCGCGCTCAACCTAGAATTTATGTTGCAGAGCGACGAGAGGGGGTTCGCCACTAAGCTGTGAACTGTTTCGCGGTCTTTAAAAAATGTGGAACAACCGCCTCCACCGCACCGTGCTTGGATGGATAACTCCGTTTAAGTATGCCAAAAAGCGTTCACCGATTTGTCCGGGCTGCCACGCCTCCGGCGACGCATTCAGCGACATGTAAATCAGCACCGGCGTTCCAATAATGTCGTTGCGCGGCACGCATCCCCAGAAGCGAGAATCGTACGAATTTTGCCGGTTGTCGCCCATCGCGAAATAACAATTGGCGGGCACGGTATACGGCATCTTGATATCCGAATTCTCGACGCGCTCCGTTTTTCCCAGCGTGTAATCTTCCAGCAGCTTCTGTCCGTTAATCCACACTGCGTCGTCATGGACGTCAACCGTATCGCCCGGCAGTCCGATTGCCCGCTTCACATAGTCCGGTTGCGTCGGATCAAATGGCGGCTTGAAAATAATGATTTGTTGCCGTTTGGGATTCCTCCACAGCGGCACATGCAGGTTGGTAAACGGAATTCCCGCGTCATATCCTACACGGCTCATGATCAGGTGGTCGCCAATCAGCAGCGTATTTTCCATTGACCCCGACGGAATCACCCGCGCCTGCCCAATCGCCCCGTTGATCAGCAGAAACACCAATCCCACCCAGAACCACGCGATAATTTCGCGCCGGACCTTCTGCTCCATGGTCAATTTTTCTTGCGGTTTCGTCTGGACTTTTTCAGCCTTCACGGGGTCTCACCGGCGTCCGGCTCCAGCCGATCGCTCAACCATTAGAATAACCGAAACAGCCTGCGCCAGCGAATTTCGCTGGGATGCAACAGGGCGTTCGCGTAGGCGTAAATACGCTCGCCGATTGCGCCCGAGCCCCAGGGCTCCGACGGCGTGTCAATGGACATGTAGATCATCAGCGGCGTGCCGATGATATTAGCGCGCGGAATGCAACCTTCAAAACGGCTGTCCAGCGAATTGCCCCGATTGTCGCCCATCACGAAGTAGCAATCCGGCGGCACCGTGTATGGCAAGACCTTCGTCCGGCCGGAAAACGCGGCGTGAAACATCGCCGGCTCGCCCGGCTCCGTGCGCCCGATCGTGTAGTCCTCGCGCAAACGCGTCCCGTTAATCCAAACTCCGCCGTCACGCACGTCTACTGTTTCGCCCGGCAGCCCGATCACTCGCTTAATGATGTCTGAATTGTCGCTGGAAATCACTGCACGGAAAATGACAATCTGCCCGCGCTTGGGATTTCTCCACAATGGAACATGCAAGTTCGTGAACGGAATGCCGGCATCGTAGCCCACACGGCTCATGATCAGGTGGTCGCCAACGAGCAATGTGTTTTGCATGGACTCGGAAGGAATCACTCGCGCCTGACCAACCGCGCCGTTGATCGACAGAAAAACCAGGCCCACCCAGAACCACGCGATTGCCTCGCGCCTGATCCTTTGCTTCATAGTCAGCTCGGGCCGCCTTTTCGCGTTGCTCTTTGCCGCTTGCTTAGCCTTCACGTTCCACCGTTACGGCTGCCGGTTCGCCCAGCTTGCCGAATCCTGTGCCTTCTCGAACCTCAAGCTGAACGGGGTCCGTGGGATAATTTCCCGTATAGCAAGACGTGCAAAAGTTGCCCGCGGTGTCATTCACCGATTGTCGCAGCCCCGCCAGCGAAATGTAACCCAGCGAATCCGCGCCCAGGAAGCGGCAAATTTCCTCTGGCGTATTCGAAGAAGCGATCAGCTCTTCGCGGGTCGGCGTATCCACGCCGTAGTAACACGGCGAAATTGTCGGCGGGCAGGAAATCCGCACGTGCACTTCTTTCGCGCCCGCTTCACGCACCATGCGCACAATCTTCCGGCTGGTCGTTCCGCGCACGATCGAATCGTCCACCAGAATCACGCGCTTGCCTTCCATCAGTCCGCGCACCGGGTTCAGCTTTAGCTTAACGCCAAAGTTGCGAATTGCCTGCGAGGGTTCAATGAATGTGCGTCCAATATAATGATTGCGGATCAGCCCCATGCGGAACGGAATGCCCGACTCCATCGCATAGCCCACCGCGGCGGGCACGCCCGAATCCGGCACCGGCACAACTAGATCCGCGTCCACCGGATGCTCGCGTGCCAACTGGCGGCCGAGCGCTTCGCGGCTGTCATTCACACTGCGCCCAAAAATCGTGCTGTCGGGACGCGCAAAGTACACATGCTCGAAAATGCAAAACTGTTTCGGCTTTTCTGGCGCGAAGTGGATTGATTCGAGTCCCGACTTTGAAATGCGCAACATCTCGCCCGGTTCAATTTCGCGCACGTATTGCGCGTTTAACAAATCAAACGCGCACGTTTCGCTGGCCACAATCCAGGCCGTTTCGCCGCTCGGCGTTGTGAATTTTGCCAAGTTCAGCGGACGAAAGCCGCGCGGGTCACGCACCGCGTAAAGCTCATCCGGAGTCAACACGACCAGCGAATAAGCGCCTTCGCATTGATTCAACGCGTCGCCCAGCGCTCCAGATAAGTTGCGCGCCTGCGACTTCGCCAGCAGGTGCACCACGACTTCGGTGTCGCTGTTGGTCTGAAAGATCGAACCGCGATGCTCGAGCTTGCGCCGCCACTCGGCGGCATTCGTCAGATTGCCGTTGTGCCCGATGGAAATTTTGCCTTTGTTGCAGTCGATCATGATCGGCTGCGCGTTCAGCAACGCTTTATCACCGGCCGTCGAATATCGTGTGTGCCCGATCGAAGCACTCCCAGGCAGCTTGTTCAAAACATCCGGCGTGAAAATTTCTTCTACTTCGCCCATCGCGCGATGCGCGTACAAATCTCTTCCATCCGTCGAAACAATTCCCGCCGATTCCTGCCCGCGATGCTGCAGCGCGTACAGGCCCAAATACACCAGCTTCGCCGCCTCTTCGTGGCCGTACACCCCGACCACGCCACAATAATCGTGGAAATGATCGTCAGCGTAAGCGATTTTTTCCGTCATTCCGGCTGTAGTCGCTTCATTTCGATTGCAGCATGCGTTCCAATGAATCGGCCCAAACGTCGCGCAGATTTTCGACAGGGGACTCGATAATTGTGCGTCCCTTATGTTCGATGCGCAGCGACCGGTCCTGGGTAACCTGGCCGATTTCGCTGGCGGCGACGCCGTATTGTCGCGCAATTCCCTGAAGCGCGGCAAGCTTTGCCGGAGATACGCTGACCACGCAGCGGGCACCTCGCTCGCCAAAAACCGCGAATTCCGCCGCGACTGAATCTTCAAGTTTAATTTTGGCGCCAAGAACGGACACCGCGTGCCCTGCCCCTACGGGAAACGCCGCAAAGCACGATTCGGCGACTGTAACCGCGAACCCGCCATCGGAAATATCGTGAGCCGATATAAGAATTCCGTCGGCGGCCAATGCAACGAGGCAATCGATTAAACGTTTCTCCGCTGCCAAATCAATTGCCGGAGGCTCGCCCGCGACAATTCCGCCGACGGTTTTCGAATATTCGCTTGATGAAAATTCCTTTGCCGGCGGCGAATGGAGAGATTCTTCGCTACGCTCGCAATGACGAACAGGAGGAGCACCGTCCAAAAGTACAATCACATCGCCCGCATTGCGAACCGCGATTTTCACTACGCGCGAAGCATCTTCTAAAATCCCCAAAACTCCGATTACCGGCGTCGGATAAATCGATTTCCCCAGCGTCTCGTTATAAAAGCTTACGTTCCCACCGGTAATCGGCGTGCCCAGCGCCGTGCAGGCTTCACCGATCCCATCGATCGCCTGCGAAAACTGCCACATGACTTCGGGTTTTTCCGGACTGCCGAAATTCAAACAATTCGTGGCCGCTATCGGACGCGCTCCGCTCGTCGCAACGTTTCGCGCGGTCTCAGCCACCGCGTGCATCGCGCCAACTTTCGGATTCAGCTGGCACCACCGGCCATTTCCATCCGTTGATAACGCCAACGCACGCATCGTCTTTCCGCTCGGCCCATCTTTTTCCGACTCTTTGATCCGTACTACCGCGGCATCGCTCGCGCCGGGTCCGGCCAGCGTATTCGTCCGCACCATGGTGTCGTACTGCTCGGTAATCCATCGCTTCGAAGCAATCGCCGGCGACGCCAATAATTTCTTAAAATTGCGCGTCAGGTCTGTTCCGTCCGGCGCAAATTGGAACCAGTCCTTTTCGCTCTCAACCCGCGGCGCAGGCGCAGCAATCGGCCGCCGGTACACCGGCCCTTCCTCGGCCAACGGATGCGCTGGAATTTCCGCCGCCACTACTCCATGATTTTTCACGACGGCGAGTTCCCCGTCTTTCACTTCGCCGATCACCACCGCGTCCAGTCCCCACTTTTTGAAAACGTCCAGCACTTCTCGCTCGCGGCCACGTTCCGCCACCAGCAGCATGCGCTCCTGCGACTCGCTGAGCATGATTTCGTACGGCGTCATGCCGGTTTCGCGCTGCGGCACTTTCGCCAGGTCAATTTCAATTCCAGTCCCGCCGCGCGAAGCCATCTCCATCGTTGAACAGGTCAGCCCCGCTGCGCCCATGTCTTGAATCGCCACGACCGCGCCGGTGTGCATCGCTTCGATGCAAGCTTCCAGCAGTAATTTTTCCACAAACGGATCGCCCACCTGCACGTTAGGCCGCTTCTGTTGCGATTCTTCGGTGAACTCCGCCGACGCCAGCAGCGAAGCGCCGTGAATTCCATCGCGCCCCGTCTTTGCGCCAACATAAATCACTGGATTGCCAATGCCCTTGGCCTTGGCCAAAAAAATATCTTCCTTGCGGGCAATCCCCAGCGCCAATGCATTCACCAGCGGATTCTGCGAGTAGCACGGTTCAAGACAAACTTCTCCGCCGATGGTCGGCACTCCAAAACAATTTCCGTAATTCGCAACGCCACGAATCACGCCATCCAATATTCGCCGATTCGCCTTTATTTCTTGGTTGGTCTGGTCTTTTGAATTCTCTTTTGTAGTGCCGGGCTTTAGCCCGGCTGCATTTCCGTTCGCAAAACCACTACCTTTCGCTCCGGCAAAGCCACTCTCCGTAATCGGCCCAAATCGCAGCGAATCCAACACCGCAATCGGACGCGCGCCCATCGTAAAAATATCGCGCAAAATCCCACCGACACCGGTCGTCGCTCCCTGAAACGGCTCCACATAACTAGGATGATTGTGCGATTCGATCTTGAACGCTGCGACCAGCCCATCGCCAATGTCCACCACGCCGGCATTTTCGCCCGGGCCCTGCACCACTAATCTCCCGCGTGTCGGCAACCGCTTCAAATGCACTTTGCTCGATTTGTACGAGCAGTGCTCGCTCCACATCACGGAAAAAATTCCCAGCTCGGTAATATTCGGATCGCGCCCCAGAATTTTCTGTATGCGCGCGTACTCCACCCGCGTCACTCCATGCTCCGCCGCAATCTCCGGCGTTACCTTAATCTCCATGCTGGCCGTCGCCATCATTCCCCTTTGGAGTGCGGCAGTCCTGCTGTCGCTTTTCTTGCTTTCGTAGTGGCCGGCCTATTAGCCCGGTTCTTTTGACTCTGTACTTCCCTTACGCCCTAGCCTTCGCTGCCCCGACCAACGCTGCCACCAGCGACTGAAACACCACCAACCCGTCCGCCGAATCCAGTGCCGACTCGACCGCGCGCTCAGGATGCGGCATCAATCCGGCCACGTTCCGCTCGCGATTACAAATCCCCGCAATGTTGCACATCGAACCATTCGGATTCCCCGCATCATCTCCAGTTCCGTCCGGGTTCGTGTACCGAAACAAAATCTGCCGATTTTTCTGCAACTCCGATATCGTCGCTTCATCGCAGCTGTAATTCCCTTCGTTATGCGCGATCGGAACCTTCAGCACTTGCCCTTTCTTCGCCGCGCAAGTCACCGGAGTGTCCGTTTCCTCCACGCGAACATAAACATGCCGGCAAATGTACCGCAACCCCTTATTCCGCATCATCGCGCCGGGCAGCAATCCCGCTTCCAGCAGAATCTGAAATCCGTTACAAATTCCCAGTACGATTCCGCCGCTCTTGGCAAATTTCTCCACCGACTTCATTACCGGAGAAAACCGCGCAATCGCCCCCGTCCGCAGATAATCACCATGTGCGAACCCACCCGGCAGAATAATAGCGTCGCAACCACCCAGGTCTTCCGACTGGTGCCAGATAAACTCAACCGGCTCTTTCAGGATATTTCCGATGGCGTAAAACGCGTCGTGGTCGCAATTCGACCCCGGAAAAACAACGACTCCAAATTTCATGGTGTTGTAGCTCCCGATGGCATTTGGGGAACTGTTATTTTAGCATATTGTTTCCGCGATTCTGCCGCCAGTTCAAATCCCTGAAAAATCCCTGGACTTCTCTGCTTCCGGCTGCGGACTCTGCGCTCTTTAATGCTCGCTTCTTTTGCGACTGGCCCGGTGTTCTCGAATCTGCATGTTCGCCCATGATGTCAAAGATTGACATTCGCGCCTCCCGGCAGTATTTTCCTAATTAAACTTCGAGGTGCAAGCATGGGCCAGATGAACGTCTCCGTCACCGACCGCCTCGCCGACTTCGTCCGCAAAAAAGTTCGCACCGGCCAGTACAATAGCGCCAGCGAAGTCGTTCGCGAAGCCCTCCGCCGGATGGAAGAAGAGGACGCTCGCGCGCTCCGCCTTGCCAAGCCCGCTGCGGAAGATATCCTTGCCGATCTTGACGCGGACCAGCTCGACGCCATCCGCATGCGAGTCCGCGCAGGTATCGAGGATATTGCCACGGGCAAGTTTACGGAAATCGAAAACGCAGATGGTCTGAGCGCTTTCGCCGAACACATTAAAGGCGAAGGACGCAAACTGCTGGCTTTGCGGGCACGAACTTCGGCTTCCCGCTCTGCAAAGGGTCGCCCGGCAGAGGCCCACTCCGCGACTGAATGATGCCTTACCGCGTCTCTCGTGGCGCCCAACACGATTTGCTCGAAATCTTTACTTATTGGGCCGAGCGCGCCAGCCCGAGTGTCGCGGACCGCATCATTGAGCGGGTTACGGCAAGGTTCAAACTCCTCGCCGAACGTCCCTTGGCGGGCAAGTCCGCCAGCCACATTGCCGCGAAGGTCCGTTGCTTTCCCGTCGGAAAATACCTCGTCTATTATCAGAAGACTCGGCAGTCTGTCGACATCCTGCACATCTTCCACAGCGCTCGCGACCAAAAACCTTCCTTCCGCACGAAGACCTGAAAGCTGCGAGCAACTGCAAATCAATTTAGGTCTGATTCTTTTCGGGGTGAGTACGTAGCCAGCTTCGACTCAGGTTTTTGGGGGAGGCGGAACCTTCGGGGAAATCATGCTGGCACTCGCCGCTCCGGCGGCGCCAACGGCGCTGTCCAGGCCGAGCACATTCACCAGGCCGGAATTGGACGGCACAATGTACTTGGTATTCTGCGCCAGCGTATTGTTCAAAACTTCCAGCCGTCGCATTACTTCCGCGCGATCTTTGAAAAAAGTTTCCGCCGCCGTCGAAACCAGGCGAATCGCTTCCGCTTCGGCGTTCGCGCGTGTCACGCGAGCCTGCGCATCGCCTTCCGCTTTCAAAATTTCCGATTGCTTCACGCCTTCGGCCTGTAGAATCTGGCTCTGCTTGAAGCCTTCTGCTTCCAGGATCGAAGCGCGCTTGTCGCGTTCCGCTTTCATCTGACGCGACATCGCTTCCGTAATATCGCGGGGCGGATCGCTTTTCTGCACCTCGACCCGCGTCACCTTTACTCCCCAGCCATTCGTCGCTTCATCCAGCACGTGGCGCAAATTTGTGTTGATCATGTCGCGGGCCACCAAAGTTTCGTCCAGCGTGCGGTCGCCAATCAGATTGCGCAAATTGGTCTGCGCCAGCGTGGTGCAGGCGTAGCCAAAATCCTGGACCTCAAATTGACTTTTCACCGGATCAACGACTTTGTAGTACACGACGGCGTCCACTTCCACCGTCACGTTATCCTTCGTGATCAGTTTTTGCGGCGGCACGCTGATCACCTGTTCGCGCATGTCCACGCGAATCACGCTGTCCGTAAGCGGCATGATGATCGCCAGCCCAGATGGCACCAGGCCGTGAAATTTTCCCAGCCGCATCACGATTCCCTTTTCGTATTGGTTGACGATGCGCGCCGAGCGAGCCAGCAATATCAATCCAAAAATCAGCGCCGCGATCAGCAACATCGGCAGAAAAAATGTGGCATCCATGAATTTTCGTCCTCACTTCACTTTCAGAGTTACGCCTTCCACGGAAACAATCTGCACGTCCGCGCCAACTTCGCGCGCAGGATCGGCAGGGTGCGCGAGTTCAGCCCGCCATTCTTCGCTGCCAACTTTAACGATGCCGCAATCGCGCTGGCCGATGCGCTTCGTGACCACACCCATTTTCCCAACCACCGCGTCCACGTTGGACGCTTGATCCTTTACGTACAATTTTGCTTTCAGCCAGCGGCGGAACAACGCGAAGTACAGCACGGCAAAAAATGCCGCACTGATCAACCCGATGTGCCACGATTGCGCCAGAAGGCCGATGATCCCGCCCGCGGCAAGCGACGCTCCCACCAGCGCGAGATCGAATCCGGTAAGCGCGCCCAGCGCCAGCTCAGCCGCGGCGCACAACACACCCACAATTACGAGCAGCCAGTTCACCCAGTTGCCCACGGGAACTCCTTCAAGGGGGACACGTGCAGCGCACGATAACACTGCGGTGCACGCGTTTCAATGCTTCTTGCAAATGGCTTCTTGCAAATACGGTGCGGGAGAAAAATCTGCGGCGCCAAACGCCTTCGCCGCCTGGAAATCAGCGACGCTTGCCGCGTTTTTTCCTGGATTTCTTTTTCGGAGATTTTCCGTGAGCGGCCGCGGCAAGTTCGCGGCGTTTTTTCCCGGCCCAGCCTTTTTTGTTGATCTGGTAGCTGCGCGCAACACCCAACGATTCCGTCGGAACATTTTTTGTGATTGCGGAGCCTGCCGCGATATACGCGCCGTCGCCGATTTTAACCGGCGCGATCAGTACCGAGTCGCTGCCGACAAAAACGCGGCTGCCGATCGTGGTCTGATGTTTGTTTACGCCGTCGTAGTTGCAGGTAATCGTTCCAGCGCCGATATTTGTTTTCGATCCGAGCCTGGCATCGCCAATGTAAGAAAGATGCGGAACTTTGCTGCCTTCGCCGATCACCGCTTTTTTTGTTTCCACAAAATTTCCCACACGCGCGCCTGCTTTCAAGTGCGTGCCAACCCGCAATCGCGCAAACGGCCCGACCGTCGTTCCATCTTCCAGGCGGCTTTCTTCGATCAGCGAATGCGGTTTGACAGTGACTTCATCATCGAGAATCGCATTCAGCAGAACGCTCCCGGTTTGGATAACGCAGCGTTCGCCAAGTTTGGTTTTCCCTAGAAGCTGTACGCCCGGTTCGATCGTGCAGTCTTCTCCCGCACTAACTTCAGGATCGATCAAAACGGTTTCCGGCAACTGGATCGTCACGCCCGCAGCCATCAACTCTTCGCGTTTGCGTTCACGAAAAATGCGATCTACTTCCGCGAGGTCGGCGCGCGTGTTGCAGCCCAGAACTTCGCGTGAGTCCGGCGCAATCTGTGCCAGCACCGATTCGCCTTTTGACGTGAGCGCTGCAATCGCATCCGTCAAATAAATTTCGCGGTGCTTGTTGTTTGGTTTTACGTGGGAAAGCGCGGGCCACAACGTAGCCAGCGTGAAAGAGTAAATGCTGGAATTAATCTCGTTAAGCTCGCGCTGCTCCGGCGCGAGTTGCGAATCTTCGACGATCGCGCCGACTTGCGTTTCCGTTTTGCGCACAATGCGCCCGTAGCCGCTGGGATCGGCAAGCACCGCAGTCAGAATTGTAGCGGCGGCATTTCCAGTGCGATGCGTGGCCAACAAAGACTTCAAAGTCTCCGTGCGAATAAGAGGCGCGTCACCGGGAAGCACGATCGCGATTTTAGCGTTGCCTAGCGCACGCTTGGCAACCAGCATGGCGTGGCCGGTTCCGTTTTGCGGCTGCTGCAAAACAATTTGCGTTTCGAGCGATTCCACCGCGGCGGTCACTTGCTCCGCCTGGTGGCCCACGACGGTGACGATTCGTTTCGGCTTCAACGGCGCGCAGCAACGCACTACGTGTTCGATAAGCGGACGTCCGCCAGCTGGATGCAGCACTTTCGCCAGAGAAGATTTCAGCCGCGTGCCTCTGCCAGCGGCCAGAATGACGATAACCACGTCTTTGTTCGGCATAGTGCGGCCATTCTCTCCCGCCCTTGTGGCTTTGACAATCCCGCAGAGCACATTTCAAGGAGATTTGTTTTGCGGCGCTCAGGAGCCTGAACTGCGCGGTAGACGAACCGACCAATTTCCTTATACATTCTCGGCACACATTCAGCTTCTGCTTTGCATGTTCGCGCCGGAGGAGCTTTCTTGAAGCAATGCACAAACTGCCGAGGAAGCCTGGCTGATTTCGTGGCCTTGTGCCCGTACTGCGGCGTGTCGCAGCCGGTGCCGCAGATTGCGACGGCGCAGCAAGAATGGGCGCCCCCGCAAAGCAGTAACAAAGCCATTGCCAGCCTGGTGTGCGGGGTGTTGTTTTTGTGCGCTCCGGCATCCATTGCGGCCATAATTCTCGGCCACCTCGCGCTGGCCGATATCAAGCGCAGCGCCAACCGACTGACTGGTTACGGACTGGCCATTGCAGGGTTGGTGATGGGCTATCTGGGAATCGCGCTTACCACCATCTACATAGTTCTTGTGGTTTTCATCGTTCGTACCACACTGAGCCGAGACATTCCGGCAAACGAGACATCCGCTATTGCAACGATGAGAACGTACGACCGGGCATTGAAAGCGTATGCGGCGAAGTGTCCGCAACAAGGTTACCCAGCGACGCTGCTGCCGTTAGGACCCGGCGCAGGCAGTTGCACGCGCGCGAATTTGACCGATGCGCGGCTCGCGGTTCCCGTACCGGTGCGAAAAGGCTACATGTTTCAATATACGCCCGGCGTAAACGCTTCGGAACGAATACAGGTTTTTGCATTGGTGGCTCGACCGGTACAGCCAAATTTAACCGGGAAGCGATTTTTCTTCCTGGATGAAGAAGGCGTACTCCGGCAGGCGGATTCCCAAATCATCGGTCCGCGCAGCGATCCAGTGGACGCACCAGAATCGGAAGCAGACCTGGAGAAGGATGAAAATTAATTTCTTACGTTGAAGGGAGCTGCCTTGAAACAATGCCCGAATTGCAAAGGAAATCTTGCGGACTATGTACCGGTCTGCCCGTACTGCGGAGTGGCGCTTGCTATGTCGCCAGTTGGAGCCGCACAGCCAATATGGAACGGTCCACAGCAGAGTAGCGGAAAAGCGACGGCCAGCATGGTGTGCGGAATTCTATTCTTTTTTTGGCCGTTTACCGCGATCGCTGCCGTTATTCTGGGCCATATCGCCTTATCGGAGATCAAGAAAAGCGCAGGCCGACTCGCAGGCCACGGAATGGCGATGGCTGGCCTGATCCTGGGCTACATCGGTGTGGCTTTCGTTCCATTCATATTGATTATCGCGGCGATCGCAATTCCCAACATTCTGCGCTCCAAAATGGCGGCGAATGAAGCCAGCGCGGTCGGAACCTTGCGAACATTCAACGTTGCAATGGTTACCTATGCGAGCACGTGCCCGAAAATCGGATACCCGAAAGATTTGGCAAGCCTTGGACCTGGAGCATCGGAGACCGACAGATGCGCGCACGCAGACTTGGTCAGCACGCAGTTGGCAACCGCAGTTCCTGCGAAGTCCGGCTATCATTTTTCTTACACGCCACAGCAGGATGCCGATGGCCTTGTGACGAAATATATCCTTGCCGCCGACCCCACCACACCCGGAACTTCGGGAGTCAGGCATTTTTTCACCGACGAAAGAGGCGTAATTCGATACAGCGTGGGAGGCCGAGCAGACGTGAATAGTGAACCGCTCATGTAAAGCGGGAAGCCCCGGTTGAAACCAGCGTCTTAGTGAACGGAAATTAGTCCGTGGCGGAAGCTCCGGCGAGAACGCGCGTTTCCGCTGAACTTTCTTCTTCGGTAGTGATGACCCAACTGGAAGAGTCAGCAAGCAGCCGGCTGACGAGTTGTGTATGAAGCGCGTGGCCGGCCTTATGTGCTTCCACACGGCCAAGTAGCGGCAGGCCGACCAACGCCAAATCACCAATCAGATCGAGCGCTTTGTGGCGGCCAAATTCGTCGGGAAAGCGCAAGGGCCCATTCCTCACGCCGTCACTGGTGAGCACGATGGCATTCTCGAGCGAACCGCCGCGAATCAAGCCCATGGAGCGAAGCGGCTCGATGTCGCGCTCAAAGCAAAAAGTGCGCGCGCGAGCCAGCAAGTGGCGAAACGTGTCCGGGAGGACGACAATTTCGATTTGCTGCTGGCCGACCAGTGGATGCGGAAAATCTACGTAACATTGCACGCGAAATTCGTCGGCGGGATAGATGCCGATGTGGCGATCCTGTTCGATGACTTCAATAGGGCGGATGATTTTAAGGTAGCGGCGGCGGCGACGGAGACGGCGAATGCCAGCCTGGTCGAGAAGCTGAAGGAACGGTTCGGCGGAGCCATCGAGGATTGGGACCTCGATCGAATCAATGTCGATGAAGATGTTGTCGATCCCGGAGGAGTAAATGGCGGCGAGGAGGTGTTCGGTGGTGGAAAGAAGCACGCCCTGTTTCATCAGACTGGTGGCGTAGCTGACGCGGGCAACGTTGCGGCCACTGGCTTCAATGGGAAAATGATCCAGGTCGGCGCGGCGAAAAACGATGCCAGTGTCGGCGGGCGCGGGTAGAAGGCGAACATGGCCGAAAACTCCGGTGTGAAGGCCGACGCCTTCAGTTGAGACTTCGTGTTGAATGGTATTCTGAAACATAGGGACAGCGCCTAGCGTAGCATCTTTTGCGCCAGAGTTGCTGCGCTGTTACAGCTTTGTTTTCAGCAGCTTAGGAATGTGTCTACGACCAGTGGCTCGGGTGGTGTGGTAAACACACAACGTTATGGCTGATCGCTGTGGGCTTCTGTCGATTTGTCGCGGTAGCCAGACGAAGTGTCCTTTTTAGTTCTGGGAGCGTCAAAAGAAAGGTCGGTGTATACTTTTCTGAGTGCCGTCGTTAAGCCAGCTGTTTAAGCGCGTTGTAAGGAAAGGCCAAGCATGAACCGGACTGCTCGAATCGTTATCCTCGCAATTTCTGCGGTGGTGTTTTGCTATGCCGGACTCGGGCACGTCCTAGGGCAAACGCACGAAGAGCGGGCGTACAAATCGCTGACGGTTTACGGTGAAGTCTTGCAGAAGGTTCAGCAGGATTATGTGGACGAGCCGAACATGCACCTGGTAACGGCCGGAGCGCTGCACGGCTTGCTGGAATCGCTCGATCCGGAGTCGAGTTACCTGACGCCGCGGGAATACACGGAATACAAACAGAAAATAGCCAGCACCAATCCGGGCGATACCGGACTGACGCTCAGCAAGCGGTACGGCTATGTAATCGTGGTTTCAGTTTTACCGGACAGTCCCGCGGAGAAAGCGGGCATCCACAGTGGCGATATTTTTGAGTCGGTGGCAGGATTCACGACGCGCGAAATGTCTGTTGGACAGGCGATGAATCTGCTCCATGGACAGCCTGGCAGCGGTGTGAAAGTTGGAGTGATCCGGCGCGGAAAGAACGATCCGGAACAAGTGGACCTGGTTCGCGAAAAGCTTGTCCCGGCAAAAATATTGAGCCAGAAAAATGATCCAGACATTCTGGCGCTGCGGTTGACGACGCTGGAAGCAGGCCGCGCTGACGAAGTAAAGGCCCGGCTACAAGACGCGGAAAAGCAAGGTGTACACAAGGTAATTCTGGATCTGCGGGATTGCGGCCGCGGACCGGTCTCAGAGGCATTGGCGGTAGCGCGGCTGTTCATTGCGAATGGAAATCTGGCAACGCTGCGCGGCCAGACGGTTTCAGCTCAAACATTTGCTGCGGAACCGGGGAAAGTGGTCTGGAAGGGCCCAGTGTCCATCTTGATTGACGGAACGACCTCCGGAGCCGCGGAAGTGCTGGCGTCTGCGATGGTGGCAGCGCACCGGGGCGACCTGGTTGGCGAACGGACGTTTGGGCTGGCTTCGGAGCAGAAACTGATTACCATTCCCGATGGCTCGGCTTTGATACTGACAGTGGCGAATTATTACAACGCGGACGGAAAATCAATTTTGGTAGAAGGTGTGACGCCGGCAGAAGTGGTGCGGCAGGAAACGGTAGCGGTGGATGACGGCGCGGACGACGACGATTCTGCGGCGAGCGGTGGACCGACCACGGCACCCGCGGAACCCAAACCGCTCTCTCCGGAAGATGCGGTTTTCAAGAAAGCCGTGGAACTTCTGAAAACGCCGGCGAAAAAGGCTGCGTAATTATTCCGTGAAGTCCAGCGGCGTGCCCGCGAAAATTTTTCTCAAAATAAAATTTAATTTTGCCGAGATGCGCGAAACTTTATTGCTTGTGCTGTGCGTGGTCTTGTGTTTCTGCGCGATTGGATGCAAGCGGCAACGCGCGGGCAAGCTGACACTGGCGCAAGTGCACCAGGTGACGCAGGAACTTGCAAAAGCGGCATCGGACGCGGCGCCGAACGGAACGTTAATCAAGACTCGGCGCGCAAGAAGCGCGATAGCGGGAGGCAACTGGAAGGAGTTGCGACCCAGCACCACCTGACTGTGGATGCCGCGGCAGCGAATGGGAATTCATCGCGAATTACCTTGCGCAGCGCTGGTGTCGCGACGCACCACATCGAAATTGAAGTATTAAGTGCGCGGGCGGCGGCAAATAACGACAATCTGCCGGCAGGCACGGCGCGGCTGGCAATACTGCTGGATGATCTGGGCAGCGACCGCAACGCGGCGGATGCCATCTTTGCGTTGCAGCTTCCGATCACACTGTCGGTTTTGCCTTTTCACGCACATTCGCAGGAGATAGCGCAAGAAGCGCGAAAGCACGGATGCGAAGTGATGCTGCATTTGCCGATGCAATCAGTGGCGAATGAAACGCCGGAGCAGCAGGAACTGCGGCCTGGGCTTAAGCGCGAAGAAGTCGAGGACATCGTCACGAAAATGCTGCAGTCCGTGCCGGAAGCGGATGGTGTAAACAATCATCAAGGTTCGCAAGCGACCTCGAACGGCGCGCTGATGGACGAATTAATGCCGGTGCTGCGCGATGCTGGAGTTTTTTATGTGGACAGCCGGACGACCACGGAAACAGTCGCGTACGACACGGCGAAACGGGATGGAGTGAAAACAGCGTTTCGCAATGTGCCGTTTTTGGATGACGTGCAGAACAAAACGGCAGTGAAGCGGCAGTTGCAGATCGCGATACGCGGCGCGAAGGAGAAGGGCGAAGCGATTGCAATCGGACATCCGCACGCAGTGACGCTGGAGGCGTTGCGGGAAGTGTTGCCGGAAGCGAAGAAGCAGGGAGTGCGATTGGTGCTGGTGTCGGATGTTGTGCATTAGCGTAAAGAATCGAAAGGGCGCCCGCCTAAGAAGGCGGCCGCTACGCCGGCAAGGAGACGGATTTGCGAGGCGGGAAAGCCTTGTGGATGAAGAGCGCCGCGGCGGCCATGGTGATAAAGCTGAAAACGCTGCCCTCGGGGCCGACGGTGCCTCCAGTGAGCCACGTTGGGCCGTGAAGAGTGGCGTTCGAAAGATGTCCCGGAAAAACGGCGCCACTGTTCGGAACGGAAAATAAGAAAGTTTCGCCGAAATCGAAAGCGGCGTGCCAGCCAACGACCAGCCACAGATTGCCATTGCGTTTAAGCGCAAGAGCAAAGATCAACCCAATCGTGGCCACGCCCGCAGCGCCGACCCAGCCTTCGCCCTTATTTCCGAGGTGCACCGCTCCAAAACCGAGAGACAGAATCCAGGCAGCCGGCCAGAAGCCAATGCCGTCGGCAAGAGTGAATTGCAGATACCCACGAAATGCGAACTCCTCGAAGAGTCCGACGACGACAAAAAAGAGCGCCCAGTACAGAGCCCACTTGAAAATGGCGGCTCCGTGAAGATTTAGACTGCCTGCGGAATAGCCGCCGCAAGCGGCGATGCAACCCATGAGCACAGCGATTTCAACCACACCGAGTGCGCAGCCCTGCCAGAAGCGCCTGCCGAAAAGAGATTCAAGCGGAAGACCGTATTCACCGACCGATCGCCGCTCTAGACGCGCCATAAAGCAAGCCGGAAGGAATATGAGAATAAAGAGTAGAGATTCCCGGAGGAAGATCTGCCAGGGCGCCGGGTTAGAAGTTTTGGGTACGTGAAATATTTTGTCCAGCGTGAGATTCGCCGCGAAGCTGAGAATCAGGATCAGGAGTATGTATATGACGATGCGCCAGCCCGAGCGTAGGCCGCGATCGTTGTAAAAAATTGTGTTAAGCGGCGAGCGAGCCAACTGAGCGGAAGAGGAAGGTGCGTTGTCCGGAGATTTATCCGAGGACTTGTCCAGGTAGTGCGGCGCGTCTTGGTTGGCCATAAGATGTCCGCTAGTCTCGCGCAGTTCCCTGAAGGAGCGCAATGCTTTCTAGCGAGGAATGGTAGAGGTGGCAGCGCCGAAGATGTGAAGGGTATCGGGGGCCTGAAGAAATACAACGAAGCGGAGATTTTCGCGCTTCCAGGAAGGATCGAGGTGGACGGTGGTTTTGACTTCATTGGGACCGGACGAATTGCCTTTCGGAATGTGAACGCTCGTTAGTGAACGAAGAACGGGCGCATGCGAAAGATTGTGGCCTTCGTTTTCGCCGCGAAGAACATTTGAGGACAATCCGCGCTCGGTGACGGCGACCAGGAGTCGGGCGGAGAGCGCTTCGGGAGGAGCGTTTTCAATGTTAATAGAAAACTCGGCGGACTTCGCAGAAACGGCGACGGTTGAGAGGCGGAGAGCGGCATTAGGTATCTTCGATGCTTCGAGGATATTTTGTTGAAGCTCGCGCCAGGAACTGCCGACGAGTTCGCGGCGGCCGTTGACGACGAGTTGAGGCGTGTAAACGCCATCGCGCTTGAAGGTGCGCGCGTACTGCTCTTGCCGCTCGGTCCAGTCGTGCGAGGAGAAGGGGTCGCGCCAGCCGAGATGATCCCAGTAATCGACGTGTTCTTCGATGGCGATGATTTCGACATTGTTGCTGCGGCCGGCGTCGTCAAGTTGCCTGAGAAGAGCGTCGGCGGGAGGGCAACTGGAGCAGCCCTCGGAAGTGAATAATTCCAGAACGACGGGTTGAAGAGAGGAGCCTTCCGGGACAACGGCTTTCGACGGCCCAGAGTGAGAGCCTGAGAGCGTTTTGACGCCTAGAGAAACCATGAGGACGGCAGCCAGTAAGAATTCGGGCTTGGCACGCATAAAACTCCTTTCCGGGATCGGTGCTAAGTATGAGATAGAGAAAAGGAGAAAAGGTGTCCTGGTGTCCTGTGCGAGCCCAAAAGAACCATTTGACGCGGACTAACTGGAAGTATAGCTTTAACCCGTTAGTTGCCGATTCAGGAGGTGAGCATGGACAGCGTGTCCGAGTCAGCTCAGGTCAATGCGAACCGATTGTGCCTCGACTTCGCGAATTTGCCTTACACCTCCGGCGATCCAACGGCTCACCAAACTTCGTGGCTGGAACTGGTTGATTTTTTGGCCGAAAAGGGGATCATTTCTGGCTCTCGAAGCGAAGAGCTCAGAGAATTGACCGAAACAGATCCAAGGGCAGCGGGCGCCTTGATGAGGCAAGCGGAGCGGTTAGGCGGCGTTTTGCGGTTAGTTTTCAGCGCGATGCTGACGTGCCAAGATCCGGAACCCGAGCACTTGGCGCCGATCAACGCAATTCTCGCGATTACGGAGGGCCATGACGAACTGCAAAGGGACGATGCGGGCGGCTGGAAATTGGGCTTCCGTGCGAGGCATGAAGGACTAGAGTGGCTGCTGGCGGCGATTGCCCGGTCCGGGGCCGAATTGATTGCGGAAGGAGCGAAGAGCGGCCTGCAACAGTGCAGCAATTCACGCTGCCAATTGTTGTTCTATGACGATTCGAAGACGCACCGAAGGCGGTGGTGTTCGATGGCGCTTTGCGGAAATCGTAGCAAAGTGGCGGCATTTGCGCGTCGCCATGGCGGGGAAAAAGCGCGAGCGCATCACGCCTAACGCGAAACTATTTCTCTTCTTTGACGTACTTCGGCTTCCGATTTTTTCGCCACGGGTCGTAGGTATGTGCGAAGACCAGACGTTCGGCAAGGGGCGGGTGCGAGTACATCCAAAAAGTAATGAATGCGGGCGGATTTGGATCAGCAAGATCGATTTCGCCCAGCGCCTGGAAGGCGTGCGCGGCGACCTGTGCGGAGTTTGGCACGATTCCATGAATTAGTTCCAGACCAAAGACGTCGGCGGCGTGCTCCTGCCTGCGGCTATACCCGTTGATGATGGGCGAAGAGAAAAACATGATGCCTTCGAGAATGAGCATCAAGACTGCCAGTGCGGCCCAATCCTGCGTCCCGTAAACCTTCCAGCGAGTTCCCCAGCGAGCGAGCATGGCGTGAAGCAAGCGATAGGCGGCGTACAAAACAATCAGCGAGACGACGGCGAAAAACACGAAGCCATTTCGAATGTGATTGAGAACGTAGTGACCGGATTCGTGGGCGAAAATGAAGAGCGTTTCTTGCGGAGTCAATTTCTGAATGGTGTTGTCGAAAATGACGACACGTTTGGATGCGCCGAGGCCGGTAACATACGCGTTGATTTCGTTGTTTTTGCTGCTGGCGTTCATCAGAAACATTCGATCACGCGGGATCTGCAAACCTGCGCGTTGCGTGAGCTTCTGCAGGTCGGTGGTGAGTTGGGGCTGCTGATTTGCGAGCGGTTCGAACTTGTAGAAGAGAGGATCGATGACGATGGGCTCAAGAATGAAGATCCCCAGAATGATGGGCAGCGATGCCAGCCAGAAGTAGAACCACCAGCGGCGCGGGCTCTTTCTGATGACCAGAAAAAGAATGAGGCCCATTAAGGAGAGAAATGCAAGTTCAATCAATACGGCCTTGGACCAATCCAGGAACCAGGATCCCCAACGCTGGACGGACTGTTGATAGTGAAGTGAAAGTCCGTGCCAGGCCATATGCACGGGAAGATCGGCAAGATCGAGAACCAGCGCCAGGACGGGGATGAAAATGAGGCCCTGCAGGAAGCGATTTTCCGTGGTTTGCTGGGCAAAATCACGAATGCGCGCGACGAAGCTAAAGCGCAACGCCAATATCAGAACGACAAATCCGACCAAGACGGAAAGAAAATAAAGCGAGTAGCCGGCGCGGGAATAGGCCACTGCTTTTTCGTAACGATCGTGCGAAAGTGTGTAGCGATTCACATCGTTAGTAGTGGAATTGTCCGGCGCGTTGGCGGGAGGCTCGATCTGTTGAGGCGGGGGCGTGCGAACAGTGCGAGTTTCCTGCGCCAAGAGGGGGTACGGCGACGCGAGCGCAGCGAAAATCGACGATAAAACGATTAGAAGCAACGCATATGCTATGCGTTGACGCGGCATTCGTTTTTCTCTTTTCATTTGGCAACAGCTAACCACGCGAGCGTGGCGAGTATGCAGCACATGCGGCTGTGACTGCAACTTCTCGAGAGCGCCGGCGGGACGCGAAGGCAAAACACCGCCGCCTCAGTATGGTTAGATGGCTGGCGGCGAGATAAGGAAAGCAAGAAAGAGGAAAAATTGAGATCG
>WNFT01000987.1_pt1 | contig 35414 bp, 33 predicted proteins | sample 5400191 | NCBI WGS metagenome assembly WNFT01 (sample SAMN13153359, study PRJNA577476) | soil metagenome | isolation source: 80 cm saprolite under Madrone tree | place: USA:California | collected 2016-06-14 | reverse complement strand
GAGCGAGGGGCGCTCAACGGCAGCCTCGAGGAACGCGCGCGTGGCATGCTGGCCGGTGGGATGATGCAGGAGGTGCGGCGCCTCCTCGCTGCCGGCCATGACGAGTCGGCGCCGGGCATGGCGGGCATAGGCTACCGGCCGCTGGCCTCGGTGGCCAGCGGCCGCCTGTCGGAGGCCGAGGCGCTCAGGCTCATGACCCGCGACACCCGGCGCTACGCCAAACGCCAGATGACGTGGTTCGCGCGGGAGCCGGAGATCCAGTGGCTGGACGTGGACGAGGTCGGCGGCGTCGAGGGCGCCGCCGAATGCATCTACAAGAGTATCTTGCGGGAGGGATGGGTCGAGTGAGGAAGAGGGAACGGGCGCTCCTGGCGGCCTTGCGGCTGCCCAGGCAGCGCCGCTACGAAGTGGAAGAGTCGCTGGACGAGCTGGGCCGCCTCGCCGTGTCGGCCGGCGCCGAGGTGGTGGGCCGCGTCACCCAGGAGCGGCACGCGCCCACGCCCAAGCTCTACTTCGGCAAGGGCAAGGTGGACGAGCTCAAGGTCTCCTCGGAGCGCGAGGGCGCCAACCTGATGATCTCCGACGACGCGCTCTCGCCGGCCCAGGAGCGCAACCTCGGCGGCTCGCTCGGGCTCAAGGTCATCGACCGCACCGCGCTCATCCTCGACATCTTCGCCCAGCGGGCGCGGACCATGGAGGGCAAGCTCCAGGTCGAGCTGGCGCAGCTGTCCTATCTCCTGCCGCGGCTCGTGGGGCAGTGGAAGCATCTGGAAAGGCTCGGGGGCGGCATCGGCACCCGGGGGCCCGGCGAGACCCAGCTCGAGTCCGATCGTCGCATGGTCCGGCACAGGATCGAGAAGATCCGCGGCGAGCTGGGGCGCGTGCGGGTGCACCGGCGGCTCCAGCGCGACCGTCGGAAGTCCGCGGGCGTGCCCGTGGTCGCCCTCGTGGGCTACACCAATGCGGGCAAGACCACCCTCCTCAATCGCCTCACCGGCGCGGAGCACGCCGCCGCGGACCAGCTCTTCGTCACCCTCGACCCTACCGCGCGACTGGTTTCCCGGACCGGCCACGCGCCGTTCATCCTCACGGACACGGTCGGGTTCATCCGCAAGCTGCCCCACCAGCTGGTCGCGGCATTCAAGGCGACACTCGAGGAGCTCGAGGAGGCGGACGTCCTCGTCCACGTGGTGGACGCCAGTCACCCCGGTCTCGACGAGCAGATGCAGGCGGTGGACTCGCTCCTCGCTGAGCTCGACCTCGGCCGCCGCCCGACCATCGTGGCCCTCAACAAGGTGGACCGCCTCGAGGAAGGCGCGGCCCTCGGCGCGCTCGTGGACCGATTCGAGGGCGCGGCGCTCTCGGCCCGCACGGGGGAGGGCGTGGATGCGCTGCTCGACCGCATCGCGCGCGCGCTGCGCCCGGGGGTGGAGCGCGTCCGGCTTCGCATTCCGTACCGCGACGGCACGGCCATCGCCCACTGCTATGAGCGCGGCCGCGTCCTCGCGCGCTCGGACGACGCCGACGGAATCCACCTCGAGGTCGAGCTCTCGCCCCGCCTGCTCGCCTTCGTCGAGCCCTACCGGCTGACGGGCTGACGCAGGGGCTGACGGGCTGAACGGACGGGTCGGGCGCGCCGCGCTTTCGCGCCGGCGGAACTGCCCGGAATGGTAAACTTGGTGCTCGTCCGCAGCGGATGATCCCATGGGACTCGCAAACTGGCTGACGACGCTCCGCATCCTGCTCATTCCGGTCTTCGTGACCCTGCTGGTCTACCGGCAGGCGGGATGGGCCGTCCTCGTCTTCTGCGCGGCAAGCCTGACCGACATGCTCGACGGCTATATCGCGAGGAGCCGGGGAACGCAGACTCGACTCGGCGCCTTCCTGGATCCCGTGGCGGACAAGCTCCTCATCACCTCCGCCTTCATCACGCTGACCTACCTCAAGGTCATCCCGTTCTGGATCGCGGCCGTCGTGGTCAGCCGTGACCTCATCCTGAGCGTCGGCGTGCTCGTCATCCACGTCGCGGGGGGAACCGTGCATCCGTCTCCCAGCTGGATGGGGAAGGCCTCGACCCTCTGCCAGATGACGACGGTCCTCCTGGCCATGCTCGCGTTCTACTTCAAGATGCTCATGTCGCTGCCGAAGGCGGCGGCCTGGGTGACGGCGTTCTTCACGGTCGCGTCCGGACTCCAGTACCTCGTCCAGGGGCTCAAGCAGCTGAACCCGCCCGCTGATGACGCCCTGATGGCCGAGCGGACGCGCGTGGGACATGACCAGCTGCGCTGAACCGGGGCCCGGCGGGGTCGTCGTCGCCGCGGTTCGGGAGCGGTCGCCGGCCGCGCGGGCGGGGCTCCGATCGGGCGACCGCATCGTGGCCATCAACGGAGCGCGGCTCAGGGACGTCATCGACTTCCACTTCCATGCCGGCCTCGCGCGGCTCCGCCTGTCCGTCGAGCGAGGGGAACGGACCCGTCGTGCGGTCCTGCGGCGAACGGGGCCCGACCTGGGCCTCGAGCTCGAGGCGCCCCGTCCGGGCGACATCGACACGTGCAGCAACAAATGCGTGTTCTGCTTCATCCACCAGCTGCCGCGCGGGATGCGGAAAAGCCTCTACGTCAAGGACGACGACTTCAGGCTCTCGTTCCTTCATGGCAACTACATCACCCTGACCGATCTGGACGACGCCGAGCTCGCCCGAATCGAAGAGCAGCGCCTCTCGCCGCTCTACGTCTCCGTCCACGCGACGGATCCCGATCTCCGCCACCGCCTCCTCGGCCAGCCGCGCGTGCGCCGCGAGATCCTGCCCGTCATGGAGCGGCTGGCCAAGGCCGGCATCATGATGCACGCGCAGATCGTGCTCGTACCCGACTGGAACGACGGGGTTCAGCTCGAGCGCTCGGTGCGCGAGCTGTCCCGCCTCCACCCCCAGGTCGCCACCACCGCCGTGGTGCCCGTGGGACTGACGAGGCACCGCGAGAGACTGCCGGAACTCCGCACGCTCACGGTCGTGGAGGCACGCCACCTGGCCCGCACCGTCGAAAGCTGGCAGCGCGAATTTCTCCGCTCACTCGGCACGCGCTTCGTCTGGGCCTCGGACGAGGTCTACCTCCAGGCGGGACGGCCGCTGCCCGCCGCCGCCGCGTACGAGGGCTTCCCGGTGATCGAAGACGGAATCGGCCTGGTCCGCCGCTTCAGCGACGGCTTCGGGCGTGCGGTCCGCCGGCTGCCCGCGCGCGCGGCCGCGCCTCGCACCGTCACCGTGGTGACCGGCACGATGTTCGCCCCCCGCATGCGCCGCCTCCTGAAGGCGTTCACCGTCGCGGGCCTTCGCGTGCAGCTGGCACCGGTCGCCTGGGGCAGGCGTCTTCCTGGACGACCTCTCGCCCGCCGACCTCACCGCGTCACTCGGCGTGCCCGTGCGGCCGGTCGAATCCTCGCCGAGCGCGCTCGCCGCCGCCCTGCTCGGCCGCTGAGCGGTCCGCCACGCCGTGATCCGTCCGATCATCGCCCTCGTGGGCCGGCCCAACGTGGGCAAATCCACGCTCTTCAACCGCCTCGTCGGGCGCCGTCGCTCCCTCGTCCACGACGTGCCGGGGGTCACGCGCGACCGGCTCTACGGCACCACCGTCTTCGAGCGCTGGCAGGCGACGGTGGTGGACACGGGCGGCTTCGACCCCAGCACCGAGTCCGATCTGATCGCGGCCGTGCGCGACCAGGTGTTGACGGCCATCGCGGAAGCCGACCTCGTCATCTTCGTCGTGGACGGCCGCGCGGGCCTGACCGCGCTCGACGAGGAGATCGCCCGCATCCTCCGTCGCAGCCAGCACCCCGTGCTGCTCGCGGTGAACAAGATCGACGCCGCCGGCAAGGAGGCGGCGCTCGCGGATTTCTACCGTCTCGGCTTCCCGGCCATCCAGTCCGTTTCGGCCGAGCACGGCCGCGGGGTCGCCGAGCTGCTCGAAGCCGCCCGCGGTCAGGTGCCCGATCCGGTGGTCGAGAGCCGGCCCGAGGGCACACGCGTGGCGATCATCGGCAGACCGAATGTCGGCAAGTCCTCCCTCGTCAACGCGGTGCTCGGCGAGGAGCGGGTGCTCGTCCACGAGGCTCCGGGCACGACGCGCGACGCGGTGGACACGCCGTTGACCTTCCGTGATCGCCCGTACCTCCTCATCGACACCGCCGGCATCCGGCGCAAGGGGCGGGTCACCGAAGTCCTCGAGAAGCTCGCCGTGGTCATGGCGCTCAAGAGCCTCGAGCGATGCGACGTCGCGGTCCTCGTGATGGACGCCTCCGAAGGCGTGACGTCGCAGGACGCGCACATCGCGGGCTACGCCCACGATGCGGGCCGCGCCATCGTGCTGGCCGTCAACAAGTGGGATCTGGTGCCGCCGGGCCTCGTCGGCAAGGCCGAGGTCACGGCGCAGATCCACGAGCGGTTGCCCTTTCTCGACTACGCGCCCATCTGCTTCACGTCGGCGGTGACCAAGCTCGGGCTGCGGGATCTCTTCGACACCGTGGACCAGGTCGCCGCGGAGGCGCGCAAGCGGCTCCAGCCCGGTGAGCTCCTCACGATCTTCCGCCAGGCTCTGGAGCGGCGGCCGATGTCCTCGGGCGGCGCGCCGATCCGTGTCCACAGCGTCCAGCAGGTCGCCGTGTCACCACCGACATTCGCCGTCAAGGTCAACTCGACGGGCAAGCTGCATTTCTCCTACGAACGCTACCTCATCAATTCGATCCGCCACGCGGCCGGCTTCATCGGCTCGCCGATACGTCTGCTGCTGAGACGGAGCGCGGGGAAGCGGAAGGGAGCAGCCGGGTCCGAGCCCCGTCGCGCGGCCGGCAAGCGCCGCTCCTGAGCCGAACCCTCCTAAGTAGGCAGAACCCCTAGCAAAACCGTTGGTTGACCCTGGGGTCTGTGCTAACATGACGCGGCGTTAGATCCCGCAGCCGAGTGGGGGCCCATGGCAACAGATCCGGACCGCGGCGAGTTCCACGAGGACGACGAGCAGGACGAGCTGGCACGGCGGAGCATCTTCTCGGCTGGATGGTTCCGAGCTCTGCTCGTCCTGACGGTGCTGGCCATCGTCGTCGTGGTATCGCTGCCCTATCTTCTCAATTGGCTCGAGCCCACGCCTGCTCCACCGGTAAAACCCCAGGCCAAGAGCGGCGCGCCCGCGTCGTCGCCAGGTCCTGCTCCAGCGCCTCCCATCACGAGCCCCTCGCCCCCGACTCTGATTCCCGCGCCCGCGGCTCCCCCGTCACCCGCTCCCGCACCGCCTGTGCCCTCGGTGGCGGAGGCGCCAAAGCCGGCCCCCGCTCCAGCACCCACGGCGCCGAGTCCAGCGGACCGCCCGGTGGGGACGGCACCGCTGCCCGTGGCTCCGGCTCCCGCCGTCACGCCAGGGCCGGCAGCGAAGCCGGCACCGGGAGCGCAGACAGAATCTCCAAAGGCGTCGACGGCGCCGAAGCAAGGCGCACCGGTGGCGGGTGGTTCGCCAGGCGGCTACTGGGTCCAGGTCGGAGCCTTCCTCGAGGAAAAGAACGCCCAGGCCCTGGCCAAGCAACTCCGCGGCGAGAGCTTCCCCGTGCAGATCTCGCAGGTCACGCGTGGCGGCGGCCCAGCCGCCGCTCAGCCTGCCAGGCCGGCGGGCGCACAGAACCAGCTCTTCATCACGGGCTCGACGCCGGACGCGGTCAACGCGGCGCTCAAGGGCAGGGGCACCGCCCAGGCGGTCAAGGGAGGCGTGGTGGTCAGCCCGCCTTTCGATCTCGAGACGGCCATGTCGCTGTCGTCCTCGCTCAAGAAAGACGGGTTCAAGGTCGTCATCCGGCGCGCCAAGGCCGCGCCGGCGAAAGCCGGTAGCGGGCCGACCCTGCACGTCGTGCGCGTCGGCGGCTTCGCGGACCGGGCAAAAGCCCAGCAGGCCCGCGGTGATCTCGAGGCCAAGGGGCATCCCGGCTTCCTGACACAAGGCGCGGCGCGCTGATGCACAGCCGACAACCGCTGGTCGTGCTCGTCACCGCGCCCTCCGAAGGGCTGGCGCTCGAGATCGGTCGCACGCTCGTGGACGAGCGCCTCGCGGCCTGCGTGAGCGTGGTGCCCGGTCTCACGTCTATCTACCAGTGGGAAGGCCGGCGCGAGGAAACGGCCGAAGCCCTGCTCCTCATCAAGACGCGGCCCGAGGGCTATGCCGCCCTCCAGCGCCGCGTGCTCGAGCTCCATCCGTATTCGGTGCCGGAAGTGCTCGGGCTGCCCGTGGCCGAGGGCGCGCCCGCCTATGTGCAGTGGGTCCGGGAGTCCATTCCGATCGAGGGGGGGTGACCGCTCTGACGAAAAACGATCTCATCAACGCGGTGGCCGCCCACGGACTATCGAAGCGGCAATCCGCCTCGGTGGTGGAATCGCTGTTCGACATCATCTTCCGCTGCTTCGAGAAGAGCGAGGACGTCAAGATCGTGGGCTTCGGCCACTTCCGCATCCGCCGCAAGGCCTCGCGGCGGGGGCGCAACCCGCAGACGGGGGACAGCATCGAGATCACCGCGCGCAAGGTGCTGACCTTCAAGCCGAGCAAGGGCCTCAAGCTCCGCATCAACCATCATCAGGGTTGAGACAGCGACCGTGAGCGGTGGCGGTATGGTGCGAGGCGGAGAGGATCAGCGGGGAGAGGATCCAAAACGGGTGGTGATCCCGGACAAGCTCTACTACCGGATCGGCGAGGTCGAGGCCATCACGGAGGTGCCCGCCTACGTCCTTCGCTACTGGGAATCGGAGTTCCGACTGCTGCGCCCCAAGAAGAATCCGGCGGGCCAGCGACTCTACCGAAGGCGCGACCTCGATCTCGTTCTCCGCATCAAGACTCTGCTCTACGACGAACGGCTCACCCTCGAGGGCGCCAAGAAGCGCCTGGTGGCGGAGAGCCGCGGGCCCGCTCAGATGGACCTTGGCGTGCGCAGCGCGGCGCTCGAGGCGGCCCTCCGGCGGATGCGCGACCAGCTCCGCGCCCTGCGCGACCGCCTGGCGCCTCCCAAGAGCTAGGGCGTCCTTGTCTTTGCCGGGGCCTCTCCGTACAATGAGCGCTTGGGTCGGGGCGTGGCGCAGCCCGGTAGCGCACTTGACTGGGGGTCAAGGGGTCGCAGGTTCAAATCCTGTCGCCCCGACCAATTTAACGACAGCGATCGTGGCAAGAGCGACGAGGGCGGATCCCGGGATCTGCCCTCCTTTTTGCCCGCGGATAGGTGAGCCCCGATGGCCGCGGTGATCCTGGTCACCAACGACGACGGGGTGCACGCCGCGGGCCTTCAGGCGTTGGCGGCCGCGCTCGACGAGCTGGGCGAGGTGTACGTGGTGGCGCCGGATCGCGAGCAGAGCGCGGTCGGCCATGCGCTCACGCTGCATCGTCCGCTGCGGGTCACGCAAACGGGCGAGCGGCGCTTCGCCGTCAACGGCACACCGTCCGACTGCGTCAACCTCGCGGTGCTGGGACTCCTGCCCGAGCGCCCGGTGCTCGTGGCGGCGGGCGTCAATCACGGCTCGAACCTCGGAGACGACGTCACCTACTCCGGCACCGTCTCGGCGGCGATGGAAGGCACCCTGCTGGGCGTGCCGTCCATGGCCGTGTCGCAGGCCGACGCCGGGACGGCGGGGTTCGAGAGCGCGGCCGCGGTGTCGCGGCTCCTGGCAAGCCGGGTGCTGGTGGAAGGGCTTCCCGCGAAGACGCTCCTCAACGTCAACATTCCGGGCGGAGCTGCGGTCGGCATACGGATGACGCGCCTCGGTCACCGGGTCTACCGGGAGAAGGTCGTGCGGGAAGTCGACCCGCGCGGGCAGCCCTACTACTGGATCGGCGCCGGCCCCCCCGAGTGGGCCGAGGACGAGGGATCCGACATCGCCGCCGTGGAGCGCGGGCTCGCGAGCGTGACGCCCCTGCACCTGGATCTGACTCACTACGGCGCTCTCGGGCGGATGGCCGACTGGGAGGGCAGCCTCAACGCCCTCCTGAGGAAACGGCCACGGTGATCGGGCGGCGGCGAGAGCCCGAGGCCGCGGCGGCGGGCGAGCAGCGCTTCGCTCGCGAGCGCGACCGCATGGTCGCGGAGCAGGTCGTGAAGCGGGGCATCGCCGACCCGCGGGTGCTGGAGGCGATGCGGGGCACGCCGCGCCACCTGTTCGTGGACCAGGCGCTGCGGAACCAGGCCTACGGAGACCACCCGCTCCCGATCGGTGACGGGCAGACGATCTCGCAGCCTTTCATGGTGGCCCGCATGACCGAGCTGCTGCGGCTGACGGGCAGGGAGAAGGTCCTCGAAGTCGGCACGGGCAGCGGCTACCAGGCCGCCGTACTGGCCCGCCTCGCGGCCCGCGTCTGCACGGTGGAGCGGAACCCGAAGCTCGCCGCGCGCGCCCGGCAGACGCTCGAGACGATCGGCGCGAGCAATGTCTGGGTGCGGACGGCCAATGGCACCTTCGGGTGGCCCGACGAGGCGCCGTTCGACCGAATCGTGGTGACGGCCGGGGGGCCGTCGGTGCCGCCGCCATTGCTCGAGCAGCTCGCCGAGGGCGGGCGAATGGTCATGCCGGTCGGGTCCGAAGACTCGCAGCACCTGCAGATCGTCGAGAAGGTCGCCGGCCAGCCGCGCATGACGGAGGACTCCGGGTGCGTGTTCGTGAAGTTGATCGGGAAGTACGCGTGGGACGCGTAGAGTAGAATGGTTGGTACGGACGGGGCGTAGCGCAGCTTGGTAGCGCGCCTGCTTCGGGAGCAGGAGGTCGCTGGTTCAAATCCAGTCGCCCCGACCATTTTTGACCCGTGCACTTTCCCATGAACGCGATGGGGCTGCGCAGCGCTGCGGAGATCATCGTCGAGGGACACGTGCAGGGCGTCGGCTACCGCATTTTCGCCCAGCGGAAAGCCGGTCGGCTGGCCCTGCGCGGCTACGTCATGAACCTCAAAGACGGGAGGGTACGCGTGCGCGTCGAGGGCAACCGCGAAGCCATCGAGGAGCTCGCCCGCGATCTCGGGAAGGGCCCCCCGCTGGCGCGCGTCAAGACGGTGTCCGTCACCTGGCGGGCGCCGACGGGCCGTTTCACCTCGTTCGACGTGCGGTACGCCGAGTTCGACGCGTGAGGGTCCTCGGACGGCACGCCATCGGCCTCGGGCTGCTCCTGCCCGGCCTGCTGCTGACCCACGCCGGCGCCGCCGAAACCGACAGCCGGGCCGTCACGTCACCGGCCAGGAAGGCGGCGCCGAAGTCGGCGACATCCTCCAAGCGGCCGGCCGACCGCCCGGCCGAGAGAAAGCTCCGGAGCCGGATCGATGTCGGGCCCGCCCGCCGCGCCGTTCGCCCGACGATCCACGTCGTGCGCGCGGGCGATTCCCTCAGCCGCATCGCCGCGCGCTACAAGATCACGCGCAAGGCGCTGGCCGACGCGAACCGGCTCGAGCGCCCCGCCCAGCTGCGCATCGGCCAGCGGCTCGTCGTGCCGGGAGCGCGTCTCGCGTCGGGTGGACGCCCGCCCCAGCGTATCGACGCGGGCGTCGTCGACGGCGACGTGCTGGTGGTGCGCGCGGGCCCCCGCCGCGTGCCGACACGGCTCTACTTCGCCGCACCCGAGACGGACGTGCAGCCCCCCGAATTCGCCTGGCCCGTTGACGGCCGGATCATCTCACCGTTCGGGCGGCGGCTCAGCGGCTGGCACGCGGGCATGGACATCAAGGCCGAGGCCGGCACGCCCATTCTCGCCGCGGCGCCGGGCGTGGTGACCTCGAGCGGCCAGGAACGCGCCTACGGCCGCATCATCCGGATCGAGCACGAGAAGGGCTTCGTCACCATCTATGCCCACAACCTGGAAAACCTCGTCGAGGTCGGCGACCGCGTCTCCGGCGGCACGATCATCGGCACCGTCGGCCGCACCGGCCGGGCAAGCGGGCCGCACCTGCACTTCGAGATCCGCTACGCGGACATCGTCTACAACCCGCTCCACCTGCTGCCCGCTCGCGACGTGATCGAGATCCGGCCCGAGGAGGCGCCCGACATGCCGACGGAGTCGGCCCGCGCGCACGGCGTGGACGACGACACCGATGAGTGAGCTCTCCGCCGACACGATCAGCGTCGACGACAACGACGAGCCGGTGGAGACCCTCCTGGAGCGGACGCCCGCCGAGCTGGCGGGCGACCGGGACAAGCCGGGCGACGCGGCACGCGGCCGCGAGCTTCTCGGCCTCTACCTCCGCGACATCGCCAAGGTGCCGCTGCTCACTCCCGAGCAGGAGCAGGAGCTCGCGCGGCGAGTGCAGGGCGGTGACGCCGAGGCGGAACGGCAGCTGACCGAAGCCAACCTCCGCCTCGTGGTGCGGGTGGCGCGCCGCTACTTGAACCGCGGCTTGTCGCTCCTGGACCTCATCGAGGAAGGCAACCTGGGTCTCCTGCACGCGGTCACGAAGTTCCGGCCCGGCCGCGGCACGCGCTTTTCCACCTATGCCGTCTGGTGGATACGCCAGGCCATGGCGCGAGCGCTGGCGAATCAGGCGCGGATGATCCGGCTGCCCGTCCACGTCGAGCTCCTCCTGGGACAGCACGCGAAAAAGAGAGCCGAGCTGACGCGGGACCTGGGCCGCGCGCCGACCACGGAAGAGCTCGCCACGGCTCTCGGCCAGCCCATCGAGGAGATCGAGCACATCGAGCGCATGAGCCGGCGACCCGTCTCTCTCGACGCGCCCATCGGAGAGGAGAGCGGGGGAAAGATCGAAGACCTGGTCAGGGACGGGGAGCCCTTGCCCGACTCCGGGCTCGCGGCGGCCCTCAAGGCGCGCGAGGACCTCGCGGGTGTGCTCCGGGACTTGCCCGATACCGAGCGCCACGTTCTGGAGCTGCGCTTCGGCCTCTCCGGCGAGGAGCCGCGGACGCTCGAGAGCATCGGGCGCCAGCTCGGGATCACGCGGGAGCGCGTCCGCCAGATCGAGGCGGCGGCCCTCGCGAGGCTCAGGCGCCTCATGGCCGCGCGCGGCATGGAGGCCGGGGACCTTTTCTGACCGGTGCTAGAATGAACATGTTGCGCTAAGATCGCCGACGCCCCCGTAGCTCAGGTGGATAGAGCGACAGTTTCCTAAACTGTGGGCCGGGTGTTCGAGTCACCCCGGGGGCACCATTTTCAGGAGGCCGGTGTCGACATGGAGGACGAGAGGGAGCGGGGGCGGTGAAAAAGTGGATCATCATCAGTCTGGTCGTCGGCCTCATGGCCTGGCAGCTCACCAGGCGAGAGCGGCGCGAGCGCGCGGGCCGCACCGGGACGGGGAGGCCTCCAGGAAGGCCCAGCGGCCACGGCGTGGGCGACGAATCGGCCCCGTGAGCATCCCTTCGGCGACGGCCGCAATGGCCGGTGTCGCGCTCATCGCGTGCGCGGCATTCGGGGTAGGGGTGGCGAGCGCCCAGACGGTGGGCCCGACAGAACCCGACTCGCCCGCCCAATGCAGCAACTACTCGACGGGAGCCGATACGCATACCGCCTGCCTCCCGCCCTCGGCCGCGCCTCCTGGCGCGGCGATCGCCTGTCACGACTACAACGTCGGCTCGGACACGCATACCGAATGCGCGCCGGTGGCCCAGCCGGGGCTGGGCGGGCCCCGAGCGAAGCGGGCCATACCGACTCCGCCCGCACCCCCCCTACGCTGCTACACGTATCACATCGGCCTCTCCACCTACACCGACTGCCGTTGAGTCCGATGCGACGCCGCTGCCACTGGGCCCGCGGCGAGCCCGAGATGATCGCCTATCACGACCGCGAGTGGGGCGTTCCGCTCCGACGCGACCGGCGCCTCTTCGAGCTCCTCATCCTCGAAGGAGCGCAGGCGGGGCTGAGCTGGTCCACCGTGCTCAGCAGGCGGAGCGGGTACCGCCGGGCCTTCGCCCGATTCGATCCGGAGCGGGTCGCGCGCTTCACGCCCGCCGCCGTCACGCGTCTTCTCCGCGATCCGGGAATCATCCGCCATCGCGGCAAGATCGAAAGCGCCGTCGGGAACGCGCGCGCCCTCCTCGCCATCCAGCGTGAGCACGGAAGCTTCGCGAGGTATCTCTGGAGCGTGGTCGACGGGAATCCCATTCAGAACCGGCGGCGCGCGCCGCGCCAGATCCCGGCGGAGACGGCTCTCTCGCGCGAGCTCAGCCGGGAGCTGCGGCGCCGGGGCTTCACCTTCGTGGGCCCCACGATCTGCTACGCGCTCATGCAGGCGGCCGGCCTCGTCAACGACCATCTGACCTCGTGCTTCCGCTATGCGGAGTTGCGCGGCCACGAGCGAAAAACGGGCGGGGGACGCCCGGTGAAACGCAGAAGTCCTTGAGATGAGCCGTCGCCGGACTTAGACTACCTGCGTGGCTCCTTCCGGGCGTGCGGGCGGCATGGGCGGAGTGTGGCGCTTCCTGGGTTTTTCGGGCTCGTCCGAAGAGGCCGCGCCACGAGCCTCCGGTAGCGCATCGATCGGCGCTCCCGCCGATCCCGGCCGTGCGGTCCTCGGCAGCGGACTGGCGCTTCGAGGCGAGATCTCGGGCGAAGGGGATTTCCACATCTTCGGGCGCTTCGAGGGCGAGATCGACGTCTCGGGCCGCGTGGTGGTGGACGAAGCCGCCCAGGTCGACGCCAATATCAACGCGGCCTCCATTCTCATCGCGGGCAAGGTGCGCGGCAATCTCTCCGCCACCACGCACCTCGACATCCTTCCCACGGGCGTCCTGACCGGCACCCTCAAGGCCGGCAGCTTTTCCGCCGCCGAGGGATCGTCCGTCAAGGGCGAGATCTGGCTCGAGCGCGCCGAGCCCGTGCGCGTCAGCGACCAGGGCGCGGACGAGGGCGAGCACCGCCGGTGAGCTTTCTCGACTGGCTCCGGGCACAGCCCTGGACTCGCTGGGTCATCTTCGGCCTGGCAGTCGTCATCGTTGCAGGCCTGGGTTGGGCGGGCTGGGCGGCGTGGAAAACCCGCTACGAAGCCCAGGGCGGTCTCGCCTTCGCCCAGGCGCGGGCCCTCCTGGGTCAGGCGCAGGCTCCCGACGCCCCCGCCGACTCCCGCGAGCGCGCCGACAAGGCCCTCCAGGCCGTTATCGCTGACTATCCGCGTCTGTCCTCGGTGGCCCAGGCCGCCTATCTCCTCGGGAGCCTGCGCTTCGCCGCCAGTCAATACTCACAGGCGCGGGCAAGCTACGAGTTGGCCCGCGCCAAGGCCGGCTCCAGAAGTCTGGCATCGCTGGCGGCGCTCGATATCGGCTACTGCTGGGAGGCTGAGAAGAACTATGACGCAGCCGAAAACGCCTATCAGTCGGTCATTAGCGGAGTAAAGCCTCAGGATTTCCTCTACGAAGAGGCCATGGTCGACAAGGGCCGCGTCCAGGAGCTCGGAGGCAAGCGGGCGGCGGCCGTCGAGACCTATCAGCGCCTGCTCAAAGAGCTGCCGGACAGCCGCCGCGCCGAGGAGCTTCGCTCCAGGGTGGCGAGCCTTCAGCCCGCCGCCAAACCCTGACCCCGGAACTGCATCCTTCGTGGCGCCGCGCCGATGCTGTGTTTCCAGTCCAGAGTCTGATAAGAGGTATTATGTCAACCACCGAGGCCTATCCCCGACCGGCTGGGCGAGGGCTACTGCTGGATCGTCGCGGTGAGGATGAAGCTCGACTCGCTCGAGGCCTGCTGCTCGCGGTAGCCCAGGATCTGACGCGTGACCTGGTTGATGCCGCGGGTGGAGCCGCCTATCCGCATCGCGCGGCCGTTGGGCACGATGACCTCCGTCGCGGCCTCGTTGAACTCGATGCTGCCGTCGCCCTGCGGGGAGAAATAGCTCACCTGCGGTGTGAGGCGGACGCGGATCTGCCCGTCGGGGAGGATGGTCGGCCTCACGACCAGCGTCGTGCCCACGCGCTGCCAGGCGGTCGCCTGGGCGGCGTACCCCTGCCCGGTCGCGTAGTCGCGGAACCACGACAGCACGGTGTAGGGCACCTCGCTCGCGACCATCATGCTCGACGTCCCGCCGTCCTGGACGATCGTGAAGACGCCGTCACTGCGCGTGGTGCGCGTCGTCGTGTCCTGCGCGGCGATGCCGCCGCGGCCCCGGGCCTTGCCGTCCTGGACTATCACCCCGCCCTGTCCCTGGACGCCCTGGCGGCTGTCGAGACCCTTCTGCTGGAACTCGAGGACGACCTTGACCTGGCGTCCGGTCTGGGAGGCCGCCGGGATCGCGCTTTCCAGGAAAGCGATCGCGAAGAGGGTGGCAGCGATGCGGGAGCGTGACCAGGACATGGGGCGGGGCCCCTACCCCGGGATCTGGGCCTCTTCGGGCAGCCGGTCCCAGACGGGTATCCACTCCGGCACCGTCAGGCCCACGGCCCGCGCCTTCTCGGTGACCTCGGCGGCGAAGGCCTGGCGCACCTCGTCGTTGTCCCGGACCTTGAGCCGGTACTTCCGGTAGAGCGCGTTCTTGGGCGAGCCGGGCCGGCCAAAGATGTTCATCGTGCGGATGTACCACTTGTTGAGCGTCGCCTGCGCCTCGACACGCGTGGCGGGATCCCCGGCCAGCTTCGTGACCCAGAACTCGCCGTGGCGGATGTGGAACTTCTCCTCCTTGAAGATGCCCTCGATGGCCCGCGCCCACGGGCCGTAGGAGCAGTGCCGCACGTCTTCGAGCTGGTGCCCCGCCCCGCGGTCCATGCAGAAGTTGAAGAAGATGAAGTCGGCCCAGGTGTCGATCGGGTAGTAGAAGATGTTCACGCGCTGGTCGGCGCCGACGCGGCTCGTGCCGATGTCCGCCGAGGCGTCGATGCGCATGGCGAGGGCCTCGTCGTGGGCCCGCACGTGCGCGTCCACGTCGACGCCGAGATCTGCGAGGAGCCCGTACATGACGGTTGCGTGCCGGTGCTCGTCCTTGACGATCTGGGCGACCACGTGCTTCTCCTCGACCCCGGGCGCCTTCATGATCCACGGCACGTAGCCGTAGCCGCCGGACAGCTCGGAGTCGGCCTGCATGGTCATGAGGTGTATGAGGCTCTGCCGGTACTCCTCCGTCATCTCCTCCGCCGATTCGACGCGCTCGCCGCGCTCGATCCGTGCGAGGAGCTCCGCTTCGGTCACGCGCTGGCTCACGGAGAGCTCCTTTCCACGACACGCACCGCCTTGCCCTCGCTGCGGGGAATGGTCTTGGGCGGCACGATGGCGACTTCGGGGTTGAGGCCGAGATGGGCGCGAAGCAGCTCCCGTACCCGCAGCGACAGAGCGATCACCTCCGGCCGGGTCGAGTCGAAACCGCCCCACTCGCGCACGCGCGCCTCGGAGGGCTCGACGTGGACCTCGATGGCGGGGAAGCCGTGGCTGCGGTCGACCATGAGTTGATAGTGCGGTGCCAGGTCCGGCAAGGTCAAGAGCGCCGCTTCGAGCTGCGAGGGGTAGAGGTTGACTCCCTTGATCACCAGCATGTCGTCGGTGCGGCCCTTGATGCGCGCCATGCGTGCCGTGGTCCTGCCGCAGCGGCACGGCTCGAGGTCGAGACTCGTCACGTCGCCGGTCCGGTAGCGGAGCATGGGCAGCGCCTGCTTGGTCAGCGCGGTCAGCACGAGCTCGCCTTCCGTTCCCGCGGGCAGCGGCTCGCCCGTGTCCGGGTCCACCACCTCCGGCAGGAAGTGGTCCTCGTTGACGTGGAGACCGTCCCGCCCCTCGGCGCATTCGCTGGCGACGCCGGGCCCGATGATCTCGCTGAGCCCGTAGAAGTCGACCGCAACGATGCCCCACAGCTCCTCGAGCTGGCGCCGCATCGCCTCGGTCCAGGGCTCGGCGCCGAACATCCCGTAGCGCAGGCCGACGCTCCGCGGGTCGATGCCCTGCTCGCGCATCGTCTCGCCGATGTACAGCGCGAACGACGGCGTGCAGGCCAGGCCCTGGGGCCTGAAGTCCTGGAGGAGCAGGATTTGCCGGAGCGTATTCCCCGACGAGACGGGCACCACGGTCAGCCCCATGTGCTCGGCGCCGTCGTGGAAGCCCAGGCCTCCCGTGAAGAGCCCGTAGCCGTAGGCGATCTGGATGAGCTGGCCGGGCTCTGCCCCGGCACCCGCCAGCGAGCGCGCCATGACTTCCCGCCAGATACCGAGGTCGTCTCTCGTATAGCCGACCACGGTCGGCTTGCCCCTCGAGCCCGACGACGCGTGAACGCGCGCCAGCTCGCGCTGCGGCACGGCGAAGAGACCCCAGGGATAGTGATCCCGAAGGTGCGCCTTCCGGGTGAAGGGCAGCCGCTCGAGGTCGTCGAGGCTCTTGATCGCCGCGGGCTCGAGGCCGGCGTCCGCGAAGGCGCTCCGGTAGAAGACCACGCGCTCGCAGGCCCATGCCACGGCGGCCCGGAGGCGCTCGAGCTGAAGGGCTCGCAGCTCCGCTCGCGGCGCCCGCTCGACGCCGGGGTTCCAGATCACGGGTGGCGTCTCATCCGCCCGCGTGTCATCCCCCCGCGTGTCATCCCGACGACGCAGTCACGCTCGTGAGGAGCCACTCCTGGCGCCCCAGGAAGCGCAGCAAGGTCTCGATGACCCGCGCGTCGGCCCCGGCTTCGAGCCCCACGCGGTCGGGGAGGACGTAGCGCACCTCGGGATACGAGACCAGCACGCGCAACAGCGTCCGCACCCGGGGGTCGCGCGCCATGAAGCCTCGCCGCCCCGCATCCCCGGCTGCGGGCTCCCAGGCGGGCAGGAATGAGGCCATGAGCCAACGCCCGGCGACAGCCGCCGGGCTCACGTGGATCCGCCCACGAGGTGCCGGTAGTGCCCAGCCATGACCTCGACCTGGCGGGCGGCGCAAAACTCGCTTTCCGCGAGCGCGCGCGCGGCGAGCGCCATGGCGCTCCGCCGGGGCGCGTCGAGCAGGAGTCCGATGGCCGCGTCGGCCAGCTCCTCGACATCGGCTTTGGTCAGGAGCCCGGTCTCCCCGTCCCTGACGACCTCGTCGACGCCCGAGGCGCGGACGGCGACGGCCGGCAGTCCGCAGGCGTGCGCCTCGGCCAGCACGAGTCCCTGGGTCTCGGTCTCTGACGAAAAGAGGAACAGATCGGCCGCCTGGTAGTACGGGGGCAGCTCTTCCCGCGCCACCGAGCCCGCGAAGCGTATGGCGGAGCGCGCGGCACTTGCCGCGGCGAAGCGGCGGAGAGCCGCCTCGTGGCTGCCCTGTCCGACGAGGAGAAGCCGCGCGCCCGACACGGCGAGGGCGACGGAGCCGAAGGCCTCGATGACCCGCTCCACGTTCTTTTCGCGATCGAGGCGGCCCACGTAGAGACAGAGCGGCGCGTCCTCTACGAGGCCGAGACGCCGCCTCGCCGCCCCGCGATCGCCCGGACGGAAGAGATCGAGGGGGACGCCGGTGGGCACGACCGCGATCTTCGCCTTCACACCCTGGCCGGATAGGCTCTCGGCGATGCGCGCCGAGGGGGCGACCACGAGATCCGCGGCGCCCGCGAAGCGGCAGGCGAGCCGAACCGCGATCGAGGCGACCAGGCGCTCCGGGAGCGGCACGTAGTGGGCGTACTTCTCGTAGCGCGTGTGGTAGGTGAAGACGAGAGGGCGCTTCTGCGCGCGGGCCAGCCGCCGCGCCGTTACGCCGAGGAGGAACGGGTGCTGGGCATGGAAGATGTCGAGATCGAGATCCAGGGCCGCGCGGCTCCAGCGCCTCGAGAAGGGCAGCGGCACCGCGAAGCCAGGGTAGGTCGGCGCGGGCACCGAGGGATAGCGGAAGACACACGCGGGGTCGACGTGGGGCCCGCTCCATGCAGGCGCGAAGACCCAGGCGCGATGGCCCTGCGCCTCGAGGCCGTGCCTCAGCGTTTCTACCGCTGTGGTGACGCCCCCGCGGAACGGCAGGTAGTTGTTGGTGAAGAGGCCAACGCGCATCCGCTATTCTTCCGGGGCGTTGGGGTCTCGGCCGCGCTCGATCTTGCCGAAGTCTCCAGGCTTGATGGAATCCAGCCACTCCTTGATCTTCGCCTGATCGTCGGTCTTGCTGCCGCCCAGCTCCTGCTCCTTGGCGACCTCGACGTTCTTCGCCTTGGCCACGACCTCCTCGTCGACAAAAATCGGCGCTGCCACCCGGAGCGCGAGCGCGATGGCGTCCGACGGACGCGAGTCCACCGTGATCTCGGCCGATCCCAGCTGGAGGTGGATCACCGCGAAGAACGTGTTCTCCCTGAGGTCGTTGACCTCGATCTTGATCACGCGGGCGTCGAGGGCCTCGAGGATGTTCTTGATCAGGTCGTGGGTCATGGGTCTCGCCGTCGAGATCTTCTCGAGCTCGAGCGCGATGGCGTTGGCCTCGAAGAGCCCGACCCAGATGGGCAGCGAGCGCTTCTCCTCCTCGTCGCGCAGGATGATGATCGGCATGTTGGAGAGAGGGTCCAGCGCCAATCCCTTGACCTTCATCTCGAGCCACATGGGCGTCCCCTCCCCTAGACCGTTTCCGCGAGCACGCGCGCCGCGGCCCCGGCGCCGGCCAGCTCGCCACGGAGACTGTGCGGCAGCGCCCGCGTGACCAGCACGGGCACCACGAGGCCCAGCAGATCGCGGCCGTGCGCGTCGAAGTTCACCACGCGGTTGCAGCGGGTGCGGCCCGTCATCTCGCCGGGGTCCTTGCGCGAGCGCCCGTCCACCAGGATGGGCAGGATGCGGCCCTCCAGGGCCCGGCTGCGCTCGGCGCCGACGCGCCCGGCGACCTCGAGGATGCGCGCGTTCCGCCCCGCCTTGACCTCGTCCGGCACCTGCTCACCCATGTCGGCCGCAGGGGTGCCGGGGCGCCGGGAGTAGCGGAAGGCGAAGACGTTGTCGTACCGCACGCGCTCGACCACCTCGACCGTCCGCTCGAAATCCTCGTCGGTCTCGCCCGGAAACCCCACGATGAGGTCGGTCGAGAGGGCGATCCCGGGCACCGTTTCCGTGAGCTCGGCGATGAGCTCGAGATAGCGCGCGACGGTGTAGCCGCGGTTCATGCGCGCCAGCACGCGATCGGAGCCCGACTGGAGCGGCAGGTGCAGGTACTCGACCACCTTGGGCACGTCGCGGATCGCTCGGATGAGCCGACCGGTCAGGTTGTAGGGGTTCGAGGTGGTGAAGCGGATGCGCTCGATGCCCTCGACCCCGTCGATCCGCTCGAGCAGCGCCGCCAGGTCGGTCGCCGGCGTGAGATCCCGGCCGTAGGCGTTGACGGTCTGCCCGAGCAGCGTCACCTCGCGCACCCCGCTCGCCGCCAGCTCGCGCACCTCGGCCACGACGGCGTCCGGCGAATGGCTGCGCTCGCGCCCCCGCGTCATCGGCACCACGCAGAAGGTGCAGAATTTTTCGCACCCCTCCATCACGGTGACGAACGCCTTGAGCTGCCCCGGGCGGTCTGGCTTGGCGGTGATCTTGACGAGCGGCGCCTCGCCGGTCTCCAGGATGGTGGCGCCCGTCGTGCGCGCCCTCTCGACCAGCTCGCCGACCCGCGACACCACCGCGGAGCCGAACACGAGATCGACGTGGGGCGCGCGGTCCAGGATCTTCCCCTGCCAGAGCTGCGCCATGCAGCCCATCACGCCGATCAGGAGATCGGGCCGCTGTCGCTTCAGCACACCCAGCTGCCCCAGGCGAGAAAAGACCTTGTCCTCCGCCTTCTCGCGAATCGCGCACGTGTTGAGCAGGACGAGGTCGGCCTCCTCGGCCACCTCGGTGAGCTCGTAGTGCTCGCGCTTGAGCAGACCCGCCACGCGCTCGGAGTCGTACTCGTTCATCTGGCAGCCGTAGGTGATCAGGTGGAGTTTTGGCATAAAAGATCGGTAGTTACGTTAGCATCGGCCCGTGAGCGTGTCAAACGGCGGGCGCCGTCAGGCGCTCTCTTGGAATACGCCGATCTTGCGAAACTTCTCGTAGCGCTCGCCGACCAGCTCCTCCGTGGTGCGCGAGCGGAGCTCCCAGAGGGCGTCCCGGAGCGGGCCACGGAGATTCTCGGCCGTCTCTTCCCAGTTCCGATGGGCGCCGCCGATCGGCTCGGGCACGATCCCGTCGATGATGCCGAGCTTCAGCAGGTCCGGCGCCGTAATACGCATCAGCTCCGCGGCCTCGGACGCCTTCGCGGCCTCGCCCCAGAGAATGGCCGCGCAGCCCTCGGGGGAAATGACGGAGTAGATCGCGTGCTCGAGCATCAGGACGCGATTCGCGACGCCGATGGCGAGGGCACCGCCGCTTCCCCCCTCGCCCGTCACCACGCACACGATGGGGATGGCGAGCCCGGCCATCTCTCTGAGATTGCGCGCGATGGCCTCGGCCTGACCGCGTTCTTCGGCGCCGAGCCCCGGGTACGCGCCCGGCGTGTCGATGAAGGTGATGAGAGGCTTGCTGAACTTGGCCGCCATCTCCATGAGCCGCAGAGCCTTGCGGTATCCTTCCGGGTGCGGCATGCCGAAGTTGCGCGCGATGTTCTCCCGGGTGTCGCGTCCCTTCTGGTGGCCGATGACCACGACCGCCTCTCCCTCGAAGCGCGCCAAGCCGCCCACGATCGCCTTGTCGTCGCCGAAGACGCGGTCGCCGTGCAGCTCGAGGAAATCTTCGAGGAGCAGCCGGAACAGGTCGAGGGTGTGCGGCCGCTTCGGATGCCGGGCGAGCTGGGCCCGCTGCCACGGGGTCAGGCTGCTGTAGACCTTGTGCTGCAGGCGCTTCAGGCGCTCCTCGAGGCGGCCGATCTCGTCACGCGCCGCCTGCGCCCCGTCCGAGGCGCGAAGCTCGGCAATCCGGTTCTCGAGCTCCAGGAGCGGCCGCTCGAAGTCAAGCTCGTCCGGCATACTCGACGAGTATACTGCCCGGCCCGAGCAGGCTCTCGACTTTCGCCACCAGCGCAGGATCAGCCGCGACCGACAGCCCCTTCGCGCGCACCACGACTTCCTGGTCGGCCAGCAGCACGTGCACGAACACCGGCGTGGGACCGGGGTGCGCCTCGCAGATGCTCCGGACCGAGGCGAGCATGTCATCGGGAACGGCGGGGGGAACGGCGGGGGGAACGGAGGGAACGGCGGGGTCCGGGCGCACGCGAATCCTGCAGGTGTGCGCTCCGTTCTCGTCCCGACCGCCACCGAACATCCCCGGGCCCGATTCCTGGCGCCCCGCCTCTGACCGATTCACGACTGTCGTCCCGCCGTTTCCGGACGCCCGGACGCCGGCGATCGTGGCCTCGTCGAGCGGCTTGACCTCCTCCGCCAATACCACCCGCCCCTTGTCGCTGTCGTCGATCCTGCCGCGCACCAGCACCGGGCCCGGATGTCTCAACGCCACCGAACAGGCCCGGTAGGGCTCGGGGAAAACCGTCAACGGCACCGATCCGTCCACCAGCTCCAGGGTTGCGAAAGCCATGCGATTGCCACTCTTGGTCGCATTCTCGGTCAGCGCACCGACCAGACCGAGCAGGAGGACCCGCGACGCCGTCGGCCGCGCCGCCAACTCGGAGGCCGAGACGGTCTTGAGCCGCGCCGCGAGCTCGCGGAACTCGTCGAGCGGATGGCCGGACAGGTAAAAGCCCAGCACCTCCTTCTCGGCGGCCAGCAGCTCCTCCCTCGGCCATTCGGGCACGTGCGCCGCCGCTGGAAGCGTCGCGACATCCGCCGCCTTCGTGCTCGGTAATCCATCGAAGAGCGAGCCTTGCCCCTCGTCGCGATCGCGCTGGCTGCGCTGGCCGGCCTCCATGGCCTGGTCGAGACCGGAGAGGAGCCCCGACCGCGTGCCGCCGAGCGAGTCGAAAGCGCCGGCCTTGACGAGGCTCTCCACGACCCGCCGGTTGACGAGCCGGAGGTCGACGCGGGCACAAAAGTCGCCGAGGGTCGAAAAGCGTCCGAGCTTGTCCCTGCTCGTGACGATGGACTCGATGGCGGAGGCGCCGACGTTCTTGATGGCGGCCAGGCCGAAGTGGATCACCTCGCCCACGACGGTGAAACGCGCCCCGGAGACATTCACGTCGGGCGCCTCGACCCGGAGCCCCATGCTGCGGCACTCCTCGATGTACTGGACGATCTTGTCCGTCTTCTCCATTTCGGACGTGAGCAAAGCGGCCATGAACTCGACGGGATGATTGGCCTTGAGGTAGGCGGTCTGGTAGGCGACGAGCCCGTAGCAGGCGCCGTGCGACTTGTTGAAGCCATAGCCGGCGAACTTTTCGATGAGGTCCCAGATCCGCTCGGCCTTGCGACCGTCCATCTGGGCGGCCATCTGCCCGGGCATCTGATTGGCGCGGCATCCGACGAGGAATTTCGCCTTCTGCGCGGCCATGAGCTCGCGGTCCTTCTTGCCCATGGCCTTCCGGAGCGTATCGGCCTCGCCGAGGGTGAAGCCCGCGAGCTCGGCCGCCAGCCCCATGACCTGTTCCTGATACACCATGATCCCGTACGTTTCCTGGAGGTGCTTCTCCATGGCCGGGTGCTCGTACGTGATCGGCTTGCGCCCGTGCTTGCGGTCGATGAATTCCGGTATGAGCTCCATCGGCCCGGGCCGGTAGAGCGACACCATCGCGATGATGTCAAGGATGCGCGTGGGCCTGAGGCTCTTGAGGGCGTCCCGCATGCCCGCCGACTCCAGCTGGAAGACCCCGAAGGTCTTGGCCTCCGACAGCATCTGGTACGTTCGCGCGTCGTCGAGCGGCAGCGCCTCGGGGTCGAGCTGGATGCCTTTCGATTCCTCGACCAGACGGACCGCGTCGGCGATCACCGTCAGCGTGCGCAGGCCGAGGAAGTCCATCTTGAGCAGGCCGAGCTTCTCGATGGGGCCCATGGCGAAGCCGGTGATCAGCTCGGGACGCTTGGGGTCCTTGTAGAGCGGTACCCGCTCCATGAGCGGCTCGTCCGAGATGACCACGGCCGACGCGTGGACCGAGGCGTGACGGGTGCACCCCTCGAGGGTCCGCGCCACTCCCCAGAGCTCTCCCACCCTCGGGTCGCGCTTCACCTGTTCCGCCAGCGCCGGGGTCTTCTCGAGCGCCTCGTCGAGGGTGATGTTGAGGGGAAAGGCCGGCACCAGCTTGGCGATGCGATCGGCTTCCCCGAACGAGAAGCCCATCACCCGCGCAACATCGCGGATCACCGCCTTGGCCCCCATCGTGCCGAAGGTGATGATGTGGGCGACGCGGTCCGCGCCGTAGCGATCCGCGACGTAGCGGATCACCTCGTCGCGGCGGTCGTCGGCGAAGTCGATGTCCATGTCGGGCATCGACACGCGCTCGGGGTTGAGGAAGCGCTCGAAGAGGAGCCCGTAGCCCACCGGGTCGACGTTGGTGATGCCGAGGCAGTAGGCGACCAGCGACCCCGCGGACGATCCGCGCCCGGGGCCGACCGCGATGCCCTGGCGCCGCGCGAAGGCGATGAAATCCCACACCACGAGGAAGTAGCCCGAGAAGCCCATCTTGATCACGACCGAGAGCTCGTAGCGGAGACGCTCCACCACGGCGTCGGCCGGTGATCCGCCGTAGCGCCGCTTGAGGCCTTCGAAGGCCAGGTGCTCGAGGTAGGAGTCGAGGGTGTAGCCGGGGGGCACGTCGTACTTCGGGAGGTGGAACTGCCCGAAGGTGAGCTCGAGCTCGCAGCGCTCCGCCACGGCGAGGGTGTTGCGGTAGGCCTCCGGCAGGTCCTTGAAGACCGCTCGCATCTCGTCGGCCGATTTGAGGTAGAACTCCTCGGTCGAGAAGCGCCACCGGTTCGGGTCGCCCATGCTCGAGCTGGTCTGGATGCACAGGAGGGCCTCGTGGGCCTTCGCGTGCCCCGCGTCCACGTAGTGCGAGTCGTTGGTGCCGCAGAGCGGCGCGCCCAGCTGCCTGGCGATCTTGACCGTGCCCTCGGTCACCCGCGACTGCTCGTCTATGCCGTGGGACTGGACCTCCATGAAGTACGCGTCCTTGCCGAAGACTTCCTGGTACCAGCCCGCCGTCTCGCGCGCCTTGGTGTCATCCCCTGCCGAGAGCAGGCGGCTGACCTCGGAGTTGAGGCATCCGGAGAGGACGAGCAGGCCGTCGGCATGCTGGGCCAGCAGCTCGCGGTCCACGCGCGGCTTGTAGTAGAAGCCCTCGAGGTAGGCCTTGGAGACGAGCCTGATCAGATTGCGGTAACCCGCCTCGTTCCTGACCAGGACCGTCGCGTGACTCGCGCCCTCGTAGCCGCCGTCCTGCCCCGAGCGCTCGAAGCGGCTGCCCGGCGCCACGTAGAGCTCGCATCCGACGATGGGCTTGACGCCGGCCGCCTTGCACGCGGCGTAGAAATCGATGGCGCCGAAGAGGTTGCCGTGATCGGTCAGCGCGAGGGCCGGGAAGCCGAGCTCGGCCGCCCGCGCGATGAGCCCGACGTCCTTTTCCTTCTTCCCCTGCCCTTCCACGCGCTCGATCTTCTCGAGCTGGGCTGCGCCGTCGAGAAGGCTGTACTCCGAATGCACGTGGAGGTGAACGAAGTCGGCGCGAGGGGCGCCGGCCTTTGCGGGGTCTCCTACTCCCATTCGATGGTGCTGGGAGGCTTGGAGGAGATGTCGTACACGACGCGGTTGACGCCCTTGACCTCGTTGATGATCCTCGAGGAGATGCGCCCGAGGAGGTCGTAGGGCAGACGCGCCCAATCCGCCGTCATGGCATCCTGGCTGGTCACCGCCCGGAGCGCGATGACCTCGGCGTAGGTGCGGAAGTCGCCCATGACCCCGACCGTCCGCACCGGCAGGAGAACGGCAAAAGCCTGCCAGACCTCCCGCTCGAGCCCCGCGCGCCGGACTTCGTCCTGCACGATCGCGTCGGCCTCACGGAGCACGGCCAGCCGCTCTTCGGTCACTTCGCCCAGCACGCGTATGGCGAGCCCCGGCCCCGGGAAGGGCTGTCGCCAGATGATCGCCGCCGGCAGCCCGAGCAGGGCGCCCACTTCGCGGACCTCGTCCTTGAAGAGCTCGCGGAGCGGCTCGATGAGCTTGAACGTCATGTCGGCAGGCAGTCCGCCCACGTTGTGGTGGGTCTTGATGGTGGCTGAGGGCCCCTTGAAGGACACCGACTCGATGACGTCCGGGTAGAGGGTGCCCTGCGCGAGCCAGGGAATTTCCCCGAGCTTCCTCGCCTCCTCCTCGAAGACGGCAATGAACTCGCTGCCGATGCGCTTGCGCTTGGTTTCCGGATCTACAACACCATGCAAACGATCAAGAAACCGCTTACTTGCGTCCACATGTATGAGATTGATCTTGAAGGCATCCCGAAAGGTGGACACGACCGCCTCGACCTCGCCCTGTCTCAAGAGGCCATTGTCCACAAAGAGGCACGTGAGCTGTTCGCCGATGGCTTTGTGGAGGAGAACTGCGACCACCGAGGAATCGACCCCGCCTGAAAGCGCGCAGAGGACGCGGTCCCGGCCCACGGCCTTCCGGATCGCCGCCACCTCGGTGTCGATGAAGGAAGCCATGGACCAGTCGCCCTTGGCGTCGCAGGCCGCAAGGAAATTCCGGAGCACCGTCTTGCCCTGGGCCGTATGCGCCACTTCGGGGTGAAACTGGACGCCGTAGAGGCGGCGCTCGGGGTCGGCCATGGCGGCCACCGGGCAGTTGTCCGTGGAGCCGAGGCTGGCGAAGCCCTGGGGCGGCTTCATCACCGTGTCCCCGTGGCTCATCCACACCCGGATGCGGCCCTTCTCCTCGTCGGGACGCATCCCGTCCAGCAAGCCTCCCCCGCCGGTCATCAGGAAATCCGCTGGCCCGTACTCTCGCCGCTCGGCGGGCACGACTTCGCCACCGAGGAGGTAGCCCATGGCCTGCATGCCGTAGCAGATGCCGAGCACCGGGATACCGGCCTCGAAGAGCCGCTTGTCAGGCAGCGGGGCGCCGGCATCGTAGACGCTGGACGGACCGCCGGAGAGGATGATGCCCTTGTAACCGGCGGCGAGGAGATTCTCCACAGGCTCGGTGCACGGAACGATCTCGGAGTAGACCGACAACTCACGAACGCGGCGGGCGATCAACTGGGCGTACTGCGCGCCGAAATCCAGCACGCAGATTTTGTCGAGTGCCGCCATCGGCACTCCTATCTTGGCGTGCCGAGCTTTTGGGCGCGCTGGAACACCTTGCCTTCGGTCTTGATGGACGGGGCGATGATGAGCTCCGTCTGCTGGAGCTCCTTGATGTTCATCGCGCCCACGGAGCCCATGCAGGTCCGAATGGCCCCCACCAGGTTGAGCGTGCCGTCCTCGGTGAAGGCGGGCCCGAAGAGGATCTGCTCGAGCGGGCCCGACACTCCGACCCGGATGCGCGTCCCGCGCGGCAGGTTCGAATGCGGCGTCGCCATGCCCCAGTGGTAGCCGCGCCCCGGCGCCTCCTGGGCGCGGGCGAAGGCGGAGCCGATCATGACCGCGTCGGCGCCCGAGGCGAGCGCCTTGCAAATGTCGCCGCCGGTGGTCATCCCGCCGTCGGTGATGACGGGCACGTAGCGGCCCGTCCGCTTGTAGTAAAAGTCCCGGGCGGCGGCGGAGTCGGCGGTGGCCGTCACCTGCGGGACGCCGAGGCCCAGGACCTCGCGGCTGGTACACGCGGCGCCAGGCCCCACCCCGATCAGCAGCGCATCGGCCCCGCACTGCATCAGCTCGAGGCAGGCCTCGTAGGTGACGGTGTTGCCGACGATGAGCGGGATCGAGAGATGCTTCTTGAGCTCGCGGAGATCCATCGGCGTGTACTCGCTGGCGACGTGGCGAGCGGTGGTGACCGTGGACTGGACCACGAAGAAATCGGCGCCGGCCTCCTCGGCGATCTTGGCGAAGCGCTCGGCGCGCTGGGGGATGGCGGAGACCATGACGGGCCCGCCGCCCTTCTTGATCTCCGAGATGCGCTTGTGGATCAGCTCTTCCTTGATGGGCTCGCCGTAGATGCCCTGGATGATCTTGGTGGCCTCGTCGAGGCTGGCGGAGGTGATCCGGTCGATGACCTCGTCCGGGTTCTCGTAGCGCGCGAAGATCCCCTCGAGGTTGAGCACGGCGAGCCCGCCGAGACGACCCATCTCGATGGCGAGCTTGGGGCTGACGACGCCGTCCATGGCCGCGGCGATGATGGGAATCTGGAAGCTGCGGCCGCAGAGGTCCCAGGAGATGTCCACTTCGTTGGGATTGATCGTGATGGTTCCCGGAGCCAGTGCGATGTCGTCGAAGCCGTACGCCGCCCGGGCCTTGCGCCCGCGCCCCACCCACATGCCCATGCGCTGTCGTCCTCTCCGGACCCGAGTGGGTCACCCCACCCCCCAGGCCCCGTATATAGAGAGCCGCCGCATTCACCCTACCGTATTTAGGGGCAGTATACGGATGCCGCCCCGACGTGTCAATCCCGCTTTGAATCGCTCCGCGGGCCTTCTTGTGACGTTGGAGGATGCGCGCGCTCCCAGATGGTCCGGAGGCCCTCGAGAGTCAGATCGGGGTTGACGAGATCGACCGTTCGCGCCACGCCCAGCATTTGACCGGAGAGGCCGCCCGTGGCGACCACCTTGACCGGGCCGCCCATCTCGGCGCGAAGGCGCTCGACGAGGCCATCCACCAGCCCCGCCCAGCCGTACATCACACCCGACTGGATATTCGTGACGGTGTTGCGCCCGATCGCTTCCTTCGGATGCAGCAGCTCCACGCGGTAGAGGCGCGCCGCGCGCGAGATCAGCGCCTCGGAAGCGGTGACGAGTCCGGGGGCGATGGCCCCGCCGATGAACGCGCCGCGCGCGTCGACGCAGTCGAAGGTGGTCGCCGTGCCGAAGTTGACGACGATCAGCGGCGCCCCGTAGAGCGTGACACCGCCCACGATGTCGCAGATACGGTCGGACCCGACCTCCTCCGGCGCTTCGACGTCGAGCGGGACCACGTCGTTCCTGCCCGGCTCCACGCTGAACGGCGGCACCCCGAAGTAGGCATCGGACATGGCCTCGAGTGTCTGCTGCACGGTGGGCACCACGTTGGAGATGGCCACGCCCGTGATGCGCTGCTGCTCGATGCCGCGCGTGCCGAGGAGCGTCTGGATGAAGACGCCGTACTCGTCGGCCGTCTGCTCGCGCCGCGTCGTCAACCGCCACGACGCGAGCAGGCGCGAACCGCTGAAGACGCCGATCTTGGTGTTGGTGTTGCCGACCTCAATGACCAGCAGCATGGACCGCCTCCATCGTGACCTCGCCCGCCACCACTCGCATCGTCTCGCCGCTCTCCGTCCTGAGCAAGAGCGCCCCGTCCAGATCCAGGCCCACCGCGATGCCCTCGCGCCCGTCGGCAGCCGTCGCTCGGCTGCCGATGCCCTGTGCGCGTTCGAGCCAGGCCGGCAGGAGCGAACCGAGCCCTGCCTGGACGAAGCGCTGGTAGCGATCTTCGAGCGCGGCCAGGACCGTAGCCAGCATTTCGTCGACGGCCCGCTCGCCTCCCGTTTCGATCCTCATGGAAGTCGCGAGCTCTCGTATCGGCGCCGGGAAGTCTGCCTGGTTGACGTTGAGACCGATCCCGAGAATGACGTGCTCGAGCGCGCCCTCGCGCGTGGTCACCGCCTCGGGCAGCAGGCCGCAGATCTTCCGCGTCCCGACCATGACGTCGTTCGGCCAGCGGATCGCTGCCGTCACCCCTGAACTACCGAGCGCATTGGCGAGCGCGTCCGCGACAGCCACGGCGGCGACCAGCGAAAGCTGCGGCGCCAGGCCCGGTGCAATCGCCGGGCGCAGCACGATGGACATGAGGAGAGATTGCCCCGGCGCGTCGAGCCACAGGCGCCCACGCCTGCCACGCCCTGCGCTCTGGTGCGTCGCCGTCACTACCGTACCCTCGGAGGCGCCCTCCGCCGCCAGGCGCGCCGCCTCGATCTGGGTGGACACGACCTCGCCCAGGCGGTGGATGGTGTGTCCCAGGGTAAGCACCTTCGCGCCGGCGGTCACTTGAGCGCGGCCAGGCTTGCGGTGAGCTTTTCCAGGATCTGCCCCTGCTCGGCGAGGCGCTCGCGATCGCGCGCGACGACCTCGGCCGGGGCGCGCTCGACGAAGTCCGGACGCCCGAGCTTGCCCTCGAGAAAGCTCGTCTCCTTCCGAGCCTTGTCGATCTCCTTCTGGAGCCGTGCGCGCTCGGCCCCCACGTCCACCACGCCTTCGAGGTGCACGAACACGTCGGCGTCACCGGTCACTGCGTGGGCGGACTGGGGTGGCCTCGCCGCCCCCGGCTCCACGGTCACCCTTGCCCGCGACAGGGCGCCGATCAGCGGCACGGCGGCGCGAAGCCTCGCGGCATCCTTCGAAGGGCACGCGACGGTCACGGTCAGCTCGACGGCCGGGGAGATGCGGCTTTCGCTGCGCACGGTCCGGATCGCGCTCACCACCGCGATGACGGACGCCATCTCCGTCTCCGCCGCCGCGTCACGCCCCTTGCGTCCCGCCTTCGGGAATGGGGCGATCATGATCGAATCGCCCTCATGAGGCAGCCGCTGCCAGAGATCCTCCGAGATGAACGGCATGAAGGGGTGGAGGAGCCGGAGCGTCGTCTCGAGCGTCTCGACGAGCGTTCGCTGCGTCACGGCGCGCGCGACGCGGTCCTCCGTCTGGTAGAGCGAGCGCTTGGCGATCTCCAGATACCAGTCGCAGAACTCGCTCCAGAGGAACTGGTACACGGCCATGGCCGCGTCGTTGAAGCGGAAGGTGTCGAGTGCCTTCCGGACCGTGGCCGTCGTGGCATTGAGGCGGCTCGCTATCCAGCGGTCGGCGATCGAGGGTTTGCCCTTCCGCGCGAGCGCCGGCTCGTAGCCCTCCAGGTTCGCCAGGACGAAGCGGGAGGCGTTCCAGATCTTGTTGGCGAAGTTCCGGTAGCCCTCTATCCACTCCTCGCTGATGCGGATGTCCCGTCCCAGGCCGGCGAGAGCGGCCAGGGTGAACCGGAATGCATCGGTGCCGAACTTCTCCATGACCACCACCGGGTCGGCGACGTTGCCCTTGGACTTTGACATCTTCTGCCCTTCGGCGTCGCGGACTATCGCGTGGAGATAGACGTCGCGGAACGGGACCTCGCCCGTGAAGTGCATGCCCAGCATGATCATGCGCGCGACCCAGAAGAAGATGATGTCGGGCCCCGTGATGAGCGTGTCCGTCGGGTAGAAGGTCTTGAGGTCCTGCGTCTCCTCGGGCCAGCCGAGCGTCGAGATCGGCCAGAGCCCCGAGGAGAACCACGTGTCGAGCACGTCGGGATCCTGGCGCAGCGGGCCGCCGCACTTGGGACACTCGACGAGGTCGGTGCGCGAGACGTGCACGCTGCCGTCCGCGTCACAGTACCAGACGGGAATGCGGTGGCCCCACCAGAGCTGGCGCGAGATGGTCCACGGGTGGATGTTCTCCATCCAGTTGTAGTAGGTCTTCGTCCAGACCCGCGGGTGGAGCTTGATCCTGCGGCTCCGCACCGCCTTAATGGCGGCCTCGGCCAGCGGGTTGACGTTGACGTACCACTGGCGGGAGATGAGCGGCTCGACGACCGTCTTGCAGCGATAGCAGACCCCGACCGAGTGCCGGTAGGGCTCGATGCGCTCGATCAGGCCGAGAGCCTGCATATCCTCCACGATGCGCTTGCGGGCCTCGAAGCGGTCGAGCCCGGCGTACCTGCCCGCCTCGGCCGTCATCCGCCCGTCGAAGCCGATGACCGTCCGCGTGGGGAGCTTGTGACGGCGTCCGATCTCGAAGTCGACGTGGTCGTGACCGGGAGTGACCTTGATGACGCCCGTGCCGAACTTCGGGTCTACCGCTGTGTCGGCGATGACCTTGAGGGTGATGGTGCCCTCGACGGACGGGACCTCCAGCGTCTTCCCCACGTACTTGGCGTAGCGCTTGTCCTTCGGGTGGACCGCCACCGCGGTGTCACCAACCTTGGTCTCCGGGCGGACGGTCCCGAGGGTCAGCGGGCCGTACTTGATGTAGACGAATTCCCCGTCGCGATCCTCGCGCTCGACCTCGAGGTCCGAGAGCACCGTCTGGCAGCTCGGGCACCAGTTGACGATGTAGTCGTCCTGGTAGACCAGGCCCTCTTCGTAGAGGCGGACGAAGGACTCCCGCACGGCCCGGGTCAGTCCCGCGTCCATCGTGAAGCGCTCGCGGGACCAGTCGCAGGAGGCGCCCAGGCGCTTGAGCTGGCGGATGATGTTTCCGCCCGATTCCTCCTTCCACTTCCAGGCCCTCTCGAGGAAAGCCTCACGGCCGATGTCCTGCCGCGTCTTGCCCTCTTCGGCCAGCTGGCGCTCGAGGATCACGTGGACGGCAATGCCGGAGTGATCGGTGCCGGGCACCCAGAGCGCGTTGTAGCCGTCCATCCGCTTGTAGCGGATGAGGATGTCCTGGAGCGTGTTGTTGAGCGCGTGCCCCCAGTGCAGCGACCCGGTGACGTTGGGCGGGGGAATGACGATGCAGTATGGCTTCTTCGGCGACGCGGCGTCTGCGTGGAAAAGGCCGCGCGACTCCCACTCGCGGTACCAGCGCGACTCGACACCGGCCGGGTCGTAGCGATCCGCGATATCAGTCATGGTGACCCGTCATTTTAGCACGGGGGCCGCGCCGGTCAGCCGCCACCCGGACGGCCCCCGCCCCCACCAGAGCGACCATGGCTGGCGTCGGCCGTCCCCGAGCGGCGCGGCCGCGGCGACGATGGCGGTGCCGGGTGTGTCGGGGTTCTGCGAGTCGCAGGCCGCTTCCGGAAGCAGCCCGGCCGGCAGCCTCGCGCGCACGGCGGCGTCGGGCGCCAGGTCGGCGACGGTCTTCCGATCCCCGGACTTGACGGCGGAAAAGAACCGCGTCGCGGACCGCTGAAGATCCCTGTGCCAGCCGTTGAAGAGCTGGCGGCTCACGAGAACCAGTCCTCCGCCCGCACTCGCCCGGTATCGGTCTTCCTGCTCCGCCTGGACATCGCAGCCGGGCTTCCAGCCCGGATAGCGGACCTCGTGGCGCAGGTTGACGCGCCCGGGCCTGATCTCAGCGTGCGAGACCCAGAGTCCCTCCGGATAGCGCTCGTCACTCCGCCACATCGCCGAGACCATGCCGTCACGAACGCGCCAGAGCGCCAGTCTCAGGGGCGAGCTTCCCCACCCCGTCGGCGTGCCCGCCCAGATCACGAGGAGCTCGGCGCCGCCGGCCGCGGCGGTCCACGGATACACCTCGGGCACGCCGTCTTCCTGCCACGCTCGAAGGAGCGCCGGCCGCCCGTTGATCCTGCCGTAGATGCGCACCGAGTTGCCCACTCCTTTCGCTGAGAGGCGGAACCGTCCCGCGAGGAGGCCGCCGCCGAGCGGCTCGACACGCAGCGAGGCGCCGCCCCACGCCCCGCTGAACGCCTCCAACCGCTCGCGGATGAACTCGATAGACGCGAAGGGCCCGCCGGCTTCGAGACTGTCCAGCACCTCGCCGTCCAGAATCGCGTCCACCTCGGCCTGCGAGGCTGGGTCGAGCGCCCCTCCCATGTCCTCGACGACGGACAGGCGCGCCGCTGCGATCTCACGGAAGCGGTCGAGCCTGTCGCGAGGGGGCGCGGCCCATGCGGGGATGGCCGCCGCGAGGAGAAGGGCCAAGCAGATCAAGGCCGGCAGGGGCATGGCGCCATCGTACAATGGAGGGGCATGCTCAAGATCCTCGACCGGTACATGATCAAGGATCTCGCCCCCTCCTTCGCCCTCGCCGTGGGCGTGCTGACCTTCTTCCTTGTCATCGACCGGGTCTACCAGCTGACGGACCTCGTCATCACCAAGAGCGTCCCTTTCCACTTCGTGCTCGGGCTCTTGCTCTTCATGCTGCCCGGCGTCCTCACGCTCACGGTCCCGATGGCGCTCCTGGTCTCCGTGCTGCTGGTCGGCGGCCGTCTCGCCGGCGATCTCGAGGTGGTGGCGTTCAAGGCCTCGGGGGTGAGCCCGCTCCGACTCTTCCGTCCGTTCCTGGGAATCGGGATCCTGGTGTGCGGCATCGTCGCGGTCTTGACCCTCGTGATCGCGCCGGCGGCCAGCGGCGCGTTTCAGAACCAGCTCTTCCAGATCCTCCAGACCAAGGCCACCACGGGCATCAAGGAGCGCACCTTCACGGCCTCCTTCAGCCAGATGGTCATGTACGTGGACGACATCAGCCCCTCGCAGGTCGCCCTGCGGGGACTCCTGGTCTCCGACGAGCGCAACGCCAAGCTCTCCCGGATCATCGTCGCCCGCGAAGGACGTCTCTTCTCCGACGCGAAGAACCGCCGGGTGACCATGCGGTTCATCGACGGCTCCGTGAGCGAGACCGACACGGGCGATCCCCGGCGCTTCCGCCTCACGGCGTTCAGCCTCTACGACCTCAACCTCCCGCTCGACAATCCGCAGCGGACGGCCGAGCGCATCGAGAAGCCCGAGAAGGAGATGCCACTCTCCGTCCTCCGGGAGACGATTGCCGAGCTCAAGCGCCAGGGACAGATCGTGAGGCCGTTCGAGGTGGAGCTGCACAAGCGGTTCTCGCTGCCCGTGGCCGCCCTCGTCTTCATCCTGGTCGGCTTTCCGCTCGGCATCCGGAGCCACAGAGGCGGCCGGACTCTGGCCCTCGGCTCGAGCCTCGCCGTGGTCGCCGCCTACTACGTGATCCACACCTTCCTCGAAGGCGTGGCGCTCCGCGGCGGCGTGCCCGTGTGGGTCGCGATGTGGCTGCCGAACGCGACCTTCGGTGTCATGGGGGTGCTGCTGCTTCACGGCACCACGGCCGGCCTGCCCGCGTCGTGGAGCCGTCTCCTGTGGCGCCTCCGCGCGGCCGTGCCCCGGGGCTTCCGGATCGTATTCCCCAGGCGCCCCGCCGTGGAGCGCGGCAGCCGACCCGCGGCCCGTCCCCACGGCCCGCGCGCCTCGACCTACATCATCGACCGCTACCTGGTCGGCCAGTACCTGACCTTCCTGGGCACGGGCGCCGCGGTGGCGTCGGTCCTCATCCTCGTGGTCGACCTGATCCAGTATCTGGACAAGTTCCTGCGGTCCAAGCCGCCATTCATCTACATCGTCCAGCACCTGCTCTACCGGTTGCCCGGCTCGCTCTACGAGGGCCTGCCTATCATCGTGCTGGTCTCCACGGTCTTCCTCTTCGTGACCCTCACGCAGCAGCGGGAGCTCGACGCGCTCAAGGCCGCCGGCATCAGTCTCTATCGCGCGAGCCTGCCCATCCTCCTCGTGGCCCTCAGCATCAGCCTCGTCTCCGGGCTCGTGCAGGAGACGGTGCTCCCGGGCATCAACGCGAAGGCGGAGGAGGTCGATCGCGTCAAGATCCGCGGCAACCAGCCCCGTCACCTGCAGCGCCAGACGCAGATCTGGTACCGCTCCTCCGACACGCGCTACCTGCGCATGGAGCTGCTGGACCCGATCGAGCGCTCGCTGGAAGGCCTGCTCGTGGTCGACATCAGCCCCAGCTTCCGTCTGGTCGATCGCCTGGACGCCGGCCGGGCGCGCTGGACGGGCGAGGCGTGGATGCTCAGTGACGGCGTCTACCGGCAGGTCGGCGCGGGCAATCACGTCACTGCCGATGCCTTCACCGAGAGGCTGGTCAGCATGCCCGAGCAGATCAACGACCTGATCCAGGTCCAGAAGGAGCCGGAGACGATGAGCTTCCTGGAGCTTCGCGGCTACATCAACCGGCTCGCGGAGACCGGGCACCAGGTGAGCAAGTACCTGGTGCAGCTCGACTCGAAGCTCTCGTTTCCGATGATCCACGTGATCATGGCCCTCGTGGCGATTCCGTTCGCTCTCGTTTCGCCGCGGAGCGGCGGGCGCGGGGTGGGCATCGCGGTGGCCATCCTGATCTCGGTGGGCTACTGGGTGGTGCACTCCGTGGCGATCGCCTTCGCCAAGGCGGAGCTCTTGCCGCCCATGCTGGGCGCCTGGACAGCGAACATCATCTTCGTGGGGATCGGCGCCGCGCTCTTCCTGAGAACCCGGACCTAACGCGCCTCGCGAAGCTGTCTCAGGGTCTCTTCGAGCTGCTTCTGCGCCTGCCCGTAGGCCGTCCAGTCGCCGCGCTTGATCGCATCCTGGCCCCGCTGCCACGATTCCCAGGCTCGCTGCACGAGCCCGGTCACTGCGACCGAGAGGACCGGCCCGGGTTTGCCATCCGCCCCGCGGGCCTGCGCGGCTTCGTCACCGCGGATGCGCCCCCCGAAAATGCGCTGGAGCGACTGCTCGAGGGTCGGCTCCATGGCGATCTGGTTGCCGAACGCGACGATGACGCGCCGGAGTTCCGGCAGCGCTCCCTGCTCCGCCGAGAGATAGATCGGCTGTACGTAGATCAGCGATTCCTCGATGGGAATGGCGAGCAGCGAGCCGCGGATGACACGGGAGCCCTGCTGGTTCCAGAGCGAGAAGGCGGCCGAGATCACAGGGTCCTGGTTGATGCGCGCGTCGATCTGGCGCGGCCCGTAGACGAGCTTCTGCTTGGGGAA
>WNFT01001674.1_pt1 | contig 35457 bp, 30 predicted proteins | sample 5400191 | NCBI WGS metagenome assembly WNFT01 (sample SAMN13153359, study PRJNA577476) | soil metagenome | isolation source: 80 cm saprolite under Madrone tree | place: USA:California | collected 2016-06-14 | reverse complement strand
CCCTGTCGAGATTCGACGAGGTCGGCGATGTCCGCGGGCGGGGATTTTTCATCGGCATCGAACTGGTTCGCGACCGCCGGACCCGGTTGCCGTTTTCTCCGGATCGGGCGCTGAGTTTCGACATTGGAGCGCGCGCTTTCGCCGAAGGGCTCATTTGTTACCCCTGTTCCGGCAACGCCGACGGCACGGCGGGCGACACCATCATCATCGCCCCGCCCTACAATGCCAGCGACGGCGAATTGGAGGAAATCGTGGTGAAGCTCGCAGGCGCCGTCGATGCCGCGCTAGGAGCCTGTCGGACTTAGGGCCATCGTCGCGAGACGGTGGGAGGCCGAGGCCAGATTGGCGCGAATGCGAGGCGCATAGTGGTGACTATGTAACGAGCATTCGCGCCAATATGGACCGGCATCCATTGCGCTATGCTGTCCCTGCTGCGCGCAAGCCCGGGGTGACCATCCGTGGTCACCCGCGCGACGCATGCGTCGCGCCCGTCGCAGCACATGGACCTAAGTCCGACAGGCTCCTAGGCAGCGCGTGAACTCGGGTCTTCAGACGCATTGACCGCCACGAACACGCAGCAATTCGCGCGCTCGGCGAGTGACACACGCTGCGGGCTACCCCACCAAAAGCCGCCCGAGGGCAGCGGATAGTGACCTAGCACGATGAGATCTACGCCCAACCGCCGGCAGAACGCGACGATCTGCTCGATGATATTGCCGCTCGCCAGATATCCTTCGGCTTGGACCCCGCGCGCCTTCAGCCAATCGATGGACTCATCCAGCAGTTGGCGATAGCCGCCCGCCTCATCCACCAGGCATGCGTGGCCGGCGGCACTGGCGACCACCGCGGCACCGGCAACTCCGGTCGGAATGATGGACAACACGTAGACCTGCGCGCCGACGAGTATCGCAAGTTCCGCACCGCGCTTCAGAGCCCCGCGGCCCGCCTCGGAACCGTCGTAACAGAGCAGCACTCGCTTGAACATAACGTCACCCCAGTTCGAACTGCAGGTTGGTCCTGCCTATGTCCGCCCCGACGGAGTTCCAGCTCCACTCGTCGAAGTATGCTCGGCCTCGCGCGTCAATGCGAATAATTGTGGAGCAGCGCGTACCATAATCCGGCGCGCGCACAAAGGCGCTCGAGAGCAGCCGCTCCCACTCCAGACTCACGCCGGTCCGCGGCAATTCCGCATCCGATGCCGGCCGGTCGTCCCGCAGCAAGTCGAGCAAGGGTGCCGTACCGATCAATCCCAGGAGCGCCGCTTCCAGCCGAGTCTTGGCGTTTTGCACCTTGGGCCAGGGCGTATCCAGCAAGTGATTCGACAGCCCGTAAATGCCGGGTCCCAGCTCGCGACCGGAGCCGAGCACGCTCTCATAGATGCCGAGGCGCTCGCCATCGGAGAAGATCAGGTTGAAGCCGTTGTAGTTCGCGCCCACTCCGCGCAGATAGGCCAAACCCTCGGCCACCGAGGCGCCGGACTCGAGGATGGAGGTCACGAGCGCACCGCGGCTGGGTGCCTCCGGGCGCCGTTCCTCCGGATCGCGGTAATTCGTGAGCGCGGCGAATCGACCCGTGCGGGTGACACCGAGCCAGGTCCCACCGGCCTTGAGGTCCCGTCCCGCGAGCATTTCGGGATGGTCCGGCCACCACTCGGCGCGGGCCGTCGGCCGCGCGTGGAACTCATCCCGATTCGCCGCCACCAGACAGGGGTACGTCGGATGCACTCGCCAGACTACAAGAACCAGACACATCGAAGCTTCTCCTCGCGGCGGCGGATCGGCGGTCAGGCCGGCAGGGCTTCGTCCAGCACTTCTACCCAGTGCTTCACCGGAGTGAGCGTTCCCGTCTGCAAGTGCTGGATGCAGCCCATGTTGGCCGATATGATGACTTGCGCTCGGATCTTGTCGAGATTATCGAGCTTGCGGTCGCGCAATTGCCTGGCAAGATCCGGCTGCAGCATCGAATAGGTGCCCGCGGAGCCGCAACACCAGTGGCTTTCGCCGCTCGCGACATGGACCTCGAACCCCAGCGCGCGCAGATGCGTTTCGACGCCGCCGCGCAATTTCTGGCCGTGCTGCAGGGTACAGGGCGGGTGAAACGCCAGCCGCGTCAGCCCTTCGAGCCGCAGTTTGCCCTTCAACGCGGGCACGAGCTCCGGAAGCAGTTCGCTCAAATCGCACGCCATCGCGCTGATTCGGGCGGCCTTGTCGGCATACTCCGCGTCGCCGGAGAGCGCATGACCATATTCCTTGATGGCGAGGCTGCAGGCCGACGCGGAGGTCACGATCGCCTGGGCGCCGCCCGCAGACACCAACGGCAGCCAGGCATCGATGTTGCGGCGCATGTCGTCGAGGCCTCCATGGTGGTCGCCGAGATGCGTGCGCACGGCGCCGCAGCAGCCGGTACCGCCGGCATACACGGCCTGGATGCCGATGGCATCGAGCACGCGCGCCGCCGCGATGTCGATATTGGGCATCATCGAAGGCTGGACGCAGCCTTTGAGCATCAACACCTTGCGGCGATGCTTAAGCGGCGCAGCGCTCGCCGCGCGCTCTCCGGGACGTCGCGGCACCTTATTCCTGAGCACGGCCGGCAAGAGCGGCCGCACCGCCCGGCCCACCCGCAGCGCCGGCGCAAACAGCGGCGATGTGAGGCCTTCCTTGAGCAGCCAGCGCACTGCCCGCTCCGGCGCCGGGCGCTCCACCCGCGCATCCACGATCTTTCGGCCGATATCCACCAGATGCCCGTACTCGACGCCGCTCGGACACGTGGTCTGGCAATTGAGACAGGTCAGGCAGCGATCCAGATGTCGCTGCGTGCTGCGCGTGACTTCCCCACCCTCGAGCACTTGCTTCATCAAATATATTCGTCCACGCGGCCCATCGAGCTCATCGCCCAGCAATTGATACGTTGGGCAGGTCGCGTTGCAGAACCCGCAATGCACGCATTTGCGGATGATGGCCTGCGCCTCTTCGCCGTCCGGAGTGTCCGCGAATTCGGGACTCAAATGCGTTTGCATGGCAGCGTTACAGCTCGGCGTACATACGCCCGGGATTGAACACGCACTCGGGATCGAAGGCCTGTTTCAATTCATGGTGAATCCGCATCAGAACATCGCTGAGAGGCGTGAACACTCCGGCGGACCTGTCGGCGCCCCGGATCAGCGTGGCGTGTCCACCCGCGAGCGCGGCGGCCGCGCGCACCTCTCGGGGCTCCACGGTGGTGCGCCACCAGCGCTCTGCTCCATGCCACTCGATGAACTGGCGGCCGGGCAATCTGACGGGCGCGGCGGTGGCCGGCACGGACAGCCGCCAGAGACAGTCGCCGCGAGCCAGGTCCGCGTCGCTCAGCGAAAAGAAATCGCCGCTCTGATCGCGCAGGCTCCGCCACCAGGACAGTGCCGCATCGGGAGCAACCGCAGCGCCGCCCAGCCTGTCGCAGGCCGCGTTCACGGCAGCGGCCGCACCGGCGAGGCGCACATGCAGCCGCCCGTCGTGCCAGGCGCTGGCATTCATGGCCAACGACTGCGAGGCCCAGAGGTTGAGTTGCTCTAGGGCCTGATTCTCGTCCCAATCGAAGCACAGCGTCGCGGTGGCCCGATGAATCGGCAGCACTTTGAGCGACACCTCGCAGATGACCCCCAGGATTCCCAAGGACCCCACCACCAGCCGCGACACATCGTAGCCGGCGACATTCTTGGCCACCTGACCGCCGAAGGTCAGAACCTCGCCGCGGCCGTTGAGCATGGTCACGCCCAATACATGATCGCGCACCGTTCCGACGCTCGCGCGTGCCGGTCCCGACAGACCCGCCGCCACCATTCCCCCGACCGTGCCGCCGGGAGAAAAACGCGGCGGCTCGAACGGCAGGCATTGGCCCTGCTCGTCGAGTGCGGCCTCCAGCTCGCAGAGCAGACTACCCGCGCGCACCGTCACCACCAATTCGGTGGGCTCGTAGGAACTGATACCCGAAAGGCCGGATACGTCCAGAGGCTCGCCCTTGCGCGGTCCGCCGTAGAAAGCTTTGGTGCCGCCGCCGCGGATGTCCAGTGGCGATCGATGCGACCGCGCGTGATTCACCTGGTCGACCAAACGTACGAGCACCGGATCGCCCTGATCCATCAAAATCTCGGCAAGTCGGGAAACGGCAGCATGCCGCGGTGTACGTGCATTTTCCCGTACTCGGCACACCGATGCAGGGTCGGAATCACCTTTCCCGGATTCAGCAGCTCGAGCGGATCGAAGGCGCGCTTCACCGCCATAAATTGCGCGCGCTCCGGCGGCGAGAACTGCACGCACATGGAGTTCAACTTCTCGACACCGACTCCATGCTCGCCGGTGACGGTGCCTCCCAGCCGCACGCTGGTTTCCAGGATATCGGCGCCAAACAGCTCGCAGCGGCGCATCTCCTCCGGGTCTTCCGCGTCGAACAAGATCAACGGATGCAGATTGCCGTCGCCGGCATGAAAGACATTGACGCAACGCAGGCCGTACTTGCCCTGCATTTGCTCGATCGCGCGCAGCATCTCCGCCAGCCGCCTCCGGGGTATGGTGGAATCCATGCACATGTAGTCGGGGCTGATGCCTCCCGACGCCGGAAATGCGTTCTTGCGGCCGCTCCAAAACTTGAGACGCTGCGCTTCATCGCTGCTGACTTCGATTCGCGATGCCCCGGCGGCGACCAGCACCTCCTCCATTCGAACAATCTCCTCGGCCACTTCCTCGGGCGTGCCGTCACTTTCGCACAACAGAATGGCGGCGGCATCGAGGTCGTAGCCGGCGTGCACGAAGGCTTCCACCGCGGCGGTCATGGCCTTGTCCATGAGCTCGAGGCCCGCAGGTATGATGCCGTGCGCGATCACGCTGGCCACGGCGGCGCCGGCCGATTCAATGTCGCCGAAGCTCGCCATGATGCAGCGGGCCAGCTGCGGTTTGGGAGTGAGCTTCACGGTAACCTCGGTGGTAACCGCCAGCATGCCCTCGCTGCCCACGACTACCGACAGCAGATCGAGGCCCGCCGCATCCAAGCCTCCCGAACCGAACTCCACCGGTTCTCCGTCCACCATGAAGCCGCGCACCCGCTGCACATTGTGCAGAGTCAGACCGTATTTGAGGCAGTGCACGCCGCCGGAGTTTTCAGCCACGTTGCCGCCGATGGTGCACGCGATCTGACTGCTGGGGTCGGGGGCGTAGTACAAGCCGTAGGGAGCCGCGGCCTCGCTGATGGCCAGATTGCGCACCCCGCATTGTACGACGGCCGTGCACGTTCCCGCATCGATCTTGAGGATTCTGTTGAACTTGGCGAGCGACAAAACAACGCCCCCATGGTGCGGCGTGGCGCCGCCGGACAAGCCCGTGCCCGCCCCGCGGGCAATGACGGGCACCCGCATCCGATGACAGACCTTGAGGGCCGCCGCGACCTGCGTTTCGGTTTCCGGAAGCACCACGGCCAGGGGCGAGGCGCGGTAGGCCGTCAGCGCATCGCACTCATAGGGCGCGGTGTCTTCATGGCGACACAGGATTGCGGCGCGCGGCAAAACCGCGGTGAGCGCGGCCACCACGTCCGCCTGGCGCTCATCGCGCGAGGTTTCCGTCCGCGCTGCGGCGCGTGGCGCGTCGGCCCCCAGTGAGGTGTTCATCCTCGTATTATGCCTCACCTCGGCAATGACAGAATCGGCGGCACTGGAGTAGGATTCGCCAAAAGCAAAACGGCGGCGAAAGACCGCAAACAGGAAGTACACATGTTTCACCAGTTGTTGACGCCGGTCGGGGACAGCCTGCTGCTGTCTTTCCTGGTCGCGATACTGCCCATCGCAACCGTTCTTGTCCTGCTGGGAATACTCAAGCGGCCGGCATGGCAGGCTGCCTTGGCCGGGCTCGCGGTCGGATTGTTGATCGCCGCCACCGTCTGGCGCCTGCCGGTGGGCACGGCATTCGCCTCAGCCATCAATGGCATGGTATTTGCGCTCTGGCCGGTGATGTGGATCGTCATCAATGCGCTGCTGCTCTACAACGTCGCCGTCGCATCGGGCCGTTTCGACGCATTTCGCGAGTGGCTGATCACGCACTTGCCGAATGACCGGCGCGTGGTGTTGATCGCCATCGGTTTTTGCTTCGGCGCGCTGCTCGAAGGTGTTGCCGGATTCGGCGCACCGGTTGCCATCACCGCTTCCCTGCTCATCATGTGCGGTTTTCCGGCGCTCGAGGCGCTGGTGTTCGTGCTGATTTTCAATACCACTCCGGTCGCTTTCGGTGCGCTCGGTACGCCCGTCACCGTCTTGGCGGCGGTGACCGGACTGCCGGCGCCGGCGTTGGCGGCAATGATCGGTCGTCAGCTGCCGTTCATGGCGGGCTTGCTGCCGTTCTATGTCATGGCGCTCTACGGTGGATGGCGCTCCATCCGCGCCCTCTGGCCCATATTGCTGGTCGCAGGCCTAAGCTTCGGTCTGGCGCAATTCGGCGCGTCAAACTATCTCGATTACACCCTGACCGACGTGTTCGCGGCGCTCGGATCGCTGGTCGCGACCTTGCTATTTCTGCAAGTCTGGCGCCCGGCCGCAGATGCCGAATTTGCCATCTCGCATTCACCGCCGGCGACGCCCACCGCCAGCTCCCGTCCGGTTCCTGCCTGGCAGGGATGGATGCCCTGGGTGATAGTGACGGTCACCGTGATTCTGTGGACCTACGAGAAGGTTGCCGCCGTCGGTCAACTCGCGATTCATTGGCCGGGGTTGGACAAGGCGGTATCAATCACTCTGTACCACGATAAGCCGTATGCCGCGGTCTGGACCTTCCAGCCGCTCGGAACCGGAACCGCGATCCTGCTGGCGGCGCTCATCACGGCATTGCTGGTCAGACTGCCGCCCGTCGAGCTTTTTCGATGCGTCGTCCGTACGATCCGCCAGATCTGGCAGGCGGTCATCACCGTCATGTTCATCGTCGGACTCGCCTATGTGATGAACTACTCGGGTCTCGCCTATACCCTTGGGTTGGCGGTCGCGTCGACGGGGCACGCCTTCATCTTGTTTTCGCCCTTCCTGGGATGGATTGCGGTGTTCCTGTCCGGCAGCGATACCTCCGGCAACGCGCTGTTCGGCAATTTACAAGTCGTCGCCGCTCGGCAACTGCAGCTCAATCCACTGCTGTTCGCCGCCACCAACTCTTCCGGGGGTGTGCTCGGCAAGATGATCTCGCCGCAGAACATCGCCACCGGGGTATGCGTCACGGACTTGAAGGGCAAAGAGGGAGCGGTGCTGGCGCGCACCTTCGTTCACAGCATCGTGCTGACCTTGGTGCTGGTCGCCATCGTCATCGTTCAGCAGTATCTCGTGCCCGGCATCATCCCCAGCTTCGTCGCGAGCCAATGAGCACCACGCATCAAGCGCGCCGTGTTCGTGAAGCGGGAGTGCCGGCATCGATGTAGGCAATGGGTGCGGCGGCATCGCCCGGCGCGGGGCGCGAAACGCCCAGCAAGCGCTCGAATTCCGCCTTCGCTACAGGCCGGCTGTGCAAATAGCCCTGCGACTCGTCGCAGCCTGCACGTGTGAGATAGTCGAGCTGTGCCTGAGTCTCCACGCCCTCGGCGACCGTGGTCATGTCGAATGCGTGCGCCAAGCCGATGATCGTCGAGACCAGCGTACAGCTCTTGCGGTCGGAGGGCAGACGGTCGGTGAACGTGCGATCGATCTTCAGAGTATCGATCGGCAGCTCGGACAGGCGTCCCAGCGAGGAAAAACCCGTTCCGAAATCATCGATCGCAGTGCGTACACCCGCGGCGCGCAGCAATCTGAGCTCATGGACGCACGCTGAGGAATCGCCGGCCAGCGCGCCTTCGGTGACCTCGATATCGATGCCCCAATCGGAATCGCCGGCCAGATCGCCGATGCAGTCGAGGATCTCGCGTGCGGCATTGCGGCGCCTCAACTCCGGGGGAGAGATGTTCGCGGCGATTCTGATGGGAGGCAAGCCCATGCGGCGCCATTCGCGGCAATCAGACGCTGCTTGCCGCAGAACCCAGGCGCCGGTCGCCGCCATGAGTCCGGCGGATTCGAGCAGCGGCAGGAATATTCCCGGCGCGATCAGTCCGCCTTCCGGATCCTGCCAGCGCAGCAACGCCTCGGCGCTGGCAATTTTGCCCGTGCGCAGCGCAATTTTCGGCTGGTAATGCAGCACGAACTCTTCGTAGTCGAGCGCCGTGCGCAACCGGTGTTCCATCCCCACGCGCCGCGCAAGCCCCGAGTTCATGTCGATCCGGTGATGCAGGTATGGCTCGCTCGACGCCTTCGCCTCTTTGAGGGCGGCTTCGGCGTTTTGCACGAGTTCGTTGGGTTCTCGTCCATCCTCCGGATGGCAGGCGAGCCCGGTTTTTATTTTTGCGACAATCTCGTGTCCGTCGACGCTGAACGGCCGATCGAATAGCCGCGCGAAGTCGCGATGCAGAGTTCGATCTTCATCCGCCACGCGCTCGGGCAAGGCTCGCATGCTGACGAAGGTCCCGCCGCCGAGGTGCGCAAGCTGCTCTGTGTCGGGAAAATGTCCCTTCAGCCGGTCCGCCACACACTGCAGCAGTCGGTCGCCCGTGTGGCGGCCAAAGGAGTCATTGACGACGCTCAGATGTTCGATGTCGAATACCCCCACTGCGAGCCTCGGCAAGCTCTCTGTCCCGCGTACCAGCAGGCGGCTCAAGCGTTCGCAAAAAAGCGCCCGCTTGGCAAGACCCGTCAACGGCTCGAAATACGACAGAAACCGCACCGCATCCTGCTTATCCAGGTACTGAAGCGCAAACGACAGATTGGCGGCGACTTCCTCGAGCAGCAGTAATTCCTCCTGACCGATGACGCCGGTAGTCGTCGTGCCGCAAAGGAATGCGCCAACCGGGGTGCCGTCGATCCGCAACGGCAGACAGGCCAGTGATCGGACGCCCGCAGCGATGAGCGTATCCCTTCCCTCGATGACAAACGGGGGCCGATCGATATCCTCGCAGAGGTCGGCCTGGCCCGTCCGGATGACGCGCCCCATGAGACTCGTGTCCGCAGCCTCGTGATCCGCTACGGGAAACTCGCGATCCGGCTGGGCAAGAAACCCGTGGCCCGCCCATCCGATCGGGCGTGCCATGCGAGTCGCCGGATTGATCAGCGCCACCATCGAGATCGCGTATCCGCCTATGCGGTGCGCCAGCCGGCATGTCTCATTCAACAGCTCGTCGCGGTTTTGTATACGCAGGAGAGCCGCGTTGATTCCCGAGAGCATCTGCAGAACCCCGGTCAGCCGGGCCACCTGCCGCTCGGCGAGTTGGCTGGTGCGGCGCAGTTCAGCGTCCGCGAGCGCGCGCTTCACGGCGGGCACCAGCCTCATCAGATTGCTTTTCAGGACGTAATCGATCGCCCCGCACTTCAACGCTTCGATGGCGACCTCTTCGCCGATGGTCCCGGATAGAAAAATGAAGGGAACATTGGGCGCCTCGACGCGCGCAACGGCAAGAGCGGTCATCCCACCGAATCCGGGCAAACTGAAATCCGATAGGATGAGATCGGGCAGGCTCTCTTTCAGCGCGCTTCGCATTTCCTGCTCGTTGATCACGCGGCGATAGCTGCATTTGAATCCTGCCGCGTCCAATCGCCTGATCGCCAACTCCGAGTCCGGCTCGGAATCTTCGATCAGCAACACACTAAGCTCCATAAGTTCCATTTTCTGGCTCAGCCTTTCCATGCGACACTTCTCCTGCTCGTGCCGGGATGACATGAATGCGCGGCCAGCACGACTCCGCACCGAAGAATCCCCCGGCAAGTGCATTACACGCCCATAAAATGCCGCGCTTCCCAAGCCCACGTCACACTCCGCGTAAGGATCTCGGTAATCACTTAGCGGCGGGCTCATACGATGGCGTTCGCCGAATGCTGCGTTGCGGTATTACCGAGGTATCGGATCGTTTCTCGAGGCAATGGGGCGAACTCTGCCTCAGACAATCACAGTACATGCCGCGACCGGTTTTGTGTAGCCGGATAAGTTCGCACGCCTCCATCGCTCGAAAGCGTAGTCGCTCGCGCGGGCGCGATCGCATCGGGCCAGAATTGATGCCAGGTCAATGGTGCCCCGGGCCGGAATCGAACCGGCGACCTAGCGCTTAGGAGGCACTCGCTCTATCCACTGAGCTACCGAGGCTTAAGGTTCAGGGCCGGAGTTGCCTCCGGCCCCGAAATAGTGGTGGAGGAGAAGGGGATCGAACCCTCGACCTTCGCATTGCGAACGCGACGCTCTCCCAACTGAGCTACTCCCCCGTTAAAGGGCCCGGAATATTAGCAGCAAAGTGCCTTAAGCCAAAGTATCGCGTCTAAGTCGGTCGAACCTACGCTAGGATGTAGCGGAGAAGGAGGTCAATATGATCAAAGCGGGTGAACGTGCGCCGGAATTCACACTTCCGGACGAGACTGGAAAGGACCGGTCCCTGACGGAGCTGTTGAGTGCGGGCGCGATCGTTCTCTATTTCTACCCCGCCGACTTCACCCCCGGGTGCACGCGCCAAGCCTGCGCCCTCCGCGACATACACACGGAGATAGAAAGCGCCGGCTTACGGGTCGTCGGCATCAGCCCGCAGAGCCCCGAATCGCATGCCAAGTTCAAAGCCAAATACCAGCTGCCGTTTGTCTTGCTGTCGGATGAACAAAAGACCGTCGTCAAAATGTACGGGGTCAACGGGCCCTTGGGAGTAGGCGTACGCCGCGCCACGTTCTTGATCGACGCCAGCCGCCGGGTTCGCGACGCGGTATTGGCGGATTTCAAGATCGGCCGGCACTCGGATTTCGTCCGCAAGGCAATCATGTTGCGCGCCACGGCGGCTTCCTAGGCTAAGGAACCCGAGAGACGGCGCAAGCACCCGCACGGAGCGATTCCGTCTAGTAATTCAATCGGGCCTCGTGGGTCGTCGGCCGGCGCAACCGTCTCGACGATTCCCAGGCGCGCCGCCAGGGGCGCGGCGGTGAGCCGATTGCGCAGGGCGGGCGACACATAGATGGCGTCCACGTGACCCAAGGCCTTGGCATCGACGAACATCCGCGCGAGCAGCGCCGCCCGCGCCTCTCCCGCCGGGCTGAGCGGCGGATCGGTGACGCTGACACTCAAATCCTTTTCTGCATGGCGAACGACGATGACGGTGGTCGAACCGGCCGTCCCCCACACCCACGCGGCAAATAGTACAACACTCAAGCCCACGAAGGCCGCTAACGCCGTCAACCAGATCGGCGTCAAGAAAGGCCGGCGTTGAAAGCTCACGTGGTCTCTTTTCATTGGTAGCATGATACCAATGAATGTCGTCAGTCAGGCTCCCAGGCTGCAGGTCCTCATCCTCGCCGCTGGATTTTCCTCCCGATTGGGGCGCCCGAAACCCTTGGCCCGGGTGCGGGCCTTCAGCTTGTTGCGCCGAACTCTCAACGTAGCGGTGCGCTTTGCACCCGCGAAAATCGTAGTCGTGATCCCGCGCCATGCGGCGCGCTATCGGATCGAAGCGCGAGGAGTGGAAGTAGTCTTCACCGCCAATCCGCGGCGCGCGGAAGGGCTGTCGAGTTCGGTGCGCCGCGGCATCATTCTGGCGCGCTACTCACCTGCACTTCTCCTGTTGCCGGTCGATCTGCCCGCTCTGCAGCCGCGCGACGTGGCCCGGCTGATCTCGCGCTGGCGCGCCGCCCGGCGTTGCGTGATCGCGAGAGGCATTGGGCAGAAAGATGGCACGCTGCGCGGCGGTGTGCCCCTCATCCTGCCGCGATGGCTGTATTCACGGGCGCTCGAGGTGACAGGTGATATCGGACTGCGCGACTTGGTCAGCGGGTTGCCGGCGCCGCAGCGAGTGCTGTTGAATCTTCCGTCGGCGGCGCTGGACGTCGATACGCCGCAAGATCTGCGCGCCGCGAGGCGTCGTCTGCGCCCCTCGGGCGTTAGTACTCGGCGCTGACGCGCCTCGCCCCTTTGGGGCATTGCGCTGCGCAGTCCCTGCTTCGCGCAAGCCCTGGGTGGCCATTGCGCTACGCAATCCCTGCTGCGCGCAAGCCCTGGGTGACCATCCCTGGTCACCCGCGAGACGCATGCGTCTCGCCCATGGCCACCCGTGCGACGCATGCGTCGCACCCCCTTCGGGCGTTCAAGTCGGCCGGACGGCCGACTTAGTCTCTAGCGCTCTGCACCAGCCGATATCCGACCGCGGTTTCGGTCAAGATATGCTTGGGCTGCGCGGGATCGTCTTCCAGTTTCTGCCGCAGGTGCCCCATGTATACGCGCACGTAGTGGCCATCCGCCGTGTGCGAGGGACCCCAGACTTCGCGCAGGATTTGGCGATGGGTGAGAACCTTGCCGGAATTGGCGATCAACAGCGTCAACAGACGGTATTCGATCGGAGTCAAGTGGATGGGCGCCCCACCCTTGTGAACCGTACGCAAGCTCAAGTCGATCTTGACGTCGCCGAACTCGAAGATCGAACCAAGACCCGCGCCCGCGTCTCGCCGCCGCCGCGAGGCGGCGCGCACCCTTGCCAACAATTCTCCCACTCCGAAGGGCTTGGTCAGATAATCATCGGCCCCGGCATCCAATGCCCCTATCTTGTCCTGCTCCCCGACGCGCGCCGACAACACGATCACGGGGACACTCGACCAGCCGCGCAAGTCACGCAGGAATGTCATCCCGTCGCCGTCGGGCATCCCCAGATCCAGAATGATGAGATCGGGCTTGCGGGTACCGGAGTCGATCAAGCCCTGCCGCAAGGTATCGGTCTCGTGCACGCTCCACCCCTCCGCCTCCAGTGCGGTGCGCACGAAGCGCCGGATTTGGCGCTCATCCTCGACGAGAATCGCCACCGGCAGCGGCTCAGCCATGGGCAGCCTCCGCCTCTTCGGCGGCCGCGGGCGGCTGTCCCAGCGGCAGGGTGAAGGTAAATCGCGCGCCGCCGCCCGGACGGTTTGTGGCGACGATCTTGCCCTGGTGCGATTCGACGATTGCGCGGCAAATCGTCAATCCAAGTCCTACTCCCGGCGTCGCCGATTCGCGTTCGCCCCGGGTGAATTTCTGAAATACCGCTTCCTCCCGCCCGGCGGGCAAACCCGGTCCATTGTCCGACACGGATACGCTGAGTTGATCCGCAATGGCTTCGGCCGCCAATATGATTTTGCTCCCCGGTGGAGTGTACTTCGAAGCGTTCTCCAACAAGTTGACCAAGACTCGTTCGATCAGCAGCGCATCGATGCGCACCAGCGGCAGATCCCGCGGTACGTGCACTTCGACGACGTGTTGTTTCAACATACCCTGAGTCGCATTCAATGCCGAACCGACCACCTCTTCCAGAGGCTGCCATTGGAGGTTGAGCTTGACCTCGCCGCTTTCGATGCGCGCCATGTCGAGCAGGTTACTGACGAGGGTGCTCATGCGGCGCGCCTCGTCCTGTATGGCCCCCGCGCTCTCGAGCTGCGCCGGCGACAGCGTCGGCTTGGTGAGGGTCAGGGACTCCGCCAGACCCACGAGAACGGTCAGCGGCGTGCGCAAATCATGCGACAGCGCGGCGAGCAATGAATTGCGCAAGCGCTCCGATTCCATCCGCACCAAGGCATCTTGCGCCACCTCCACATAGTGTACGCGCTCGAGCGCAATGGCGATCAACGCGGCGAAGGTGTCGAGCAGTTGCCGCTGTTCCGGTATGAGCAGCAGACGCCGATTGCGCGCCTTGACCGCCAGGACGCCGCGCGCTTGAGTCGGCGCGCGCAGCGGCACGTAAAGAACCTCGCTGCCCGGCAAAGTGTCGGTGCCGAATCCCGCCGGCTGGCCCTTGTCGAACGCCCATTGCGCGATGCCGATGTCGACGTTGAGCGCCGTCTCGGTGCGCGGCGCGGTCACCGCCAATTGACCGGCGGCGTTCGGCAACAGCAATGCCGCGCTGGCGCGAAAGGTGCGTTCGATGGAGGCATCGCTGATTCTCACGACTTGATCGATCTGCACCGCGCCGGACAAGTCGCGTGCAATCTCGTACAGCGAACCGGCCCGCTCTTCGCGATGTCCGGCCACGCGCGCCTGAAAACGCAAGCCCGCGGTCAACTGTCCGGTGATCAAGCCCACGGCCAGCATGATGATGAACGTCAAAATATACTGCACGTCGCTCACCGCAAAGGAAAACCGCGGTGGAACGAAGAAGAAATCGAAAGAACACACGCTCAGCACCGCCGCCAGAGCCGCGGCGCCGCGTCCGAAACGAACGGCAACCAGCACGACGGTGAGGATGAATATCGCCACGATATTCGACCGATCGAAGTGCGCGGCGAGCGGCATCGACAGCAGCGTCACGGCCACGCACGCCAGCGTCGCCCATAGATACCGCAGCTGTTTGAACTTGCGCCTATCGCTGGACTCCACACCCGGACTCGCCGGCCAGGAGGAGGTCCTTGCGTCCCCGTTCTGCATCACGCCATCGGCTCGCCCGATCTCGACGAGATCGATGTCCGGCGCCAGCATCGCCAGTTTCTGCCCGCTGGACCGTTGCCACGGCCACAGCCGCCGCGCCGGATCGCGGCCGATGACCAGCTTCGACAGATTGTGGTTGCGGGCGTAGGCGATCACGCTGGTCGCCACGTCGGCATCGGCGATCACCGCGGTCGTGGCGCCCAATTCCTTGGCCAACCTCAGGGTTCCCAGAATCTTCTCGCGCCGGGCGGCGGGCAAACGCTGCAATCCGGGAGTTTCCACATAGACGGCGTGCCACTCGGCATTCCACTGGCCCGCGAGACGCGCCGCCGCCCGGACCACCCGCTCCGCCCCGGCGTCCGGGCCCACGCAGGTCAAGAGCGCATTGGCGGTTTTCCAAACGGACTCTATCGACTTGTCGACGCGATAGGCTTGGACATCGCCCTCGACGCGATCGGCCGTGCGCCGCAGCGCCAGCTCGCGCAGGGCCATCAGATTGCCCTTGCGGAAGAAATTGCTCGCCGCCCTCTCCGCTTGATGCGGCACGTAAACCTTGCCGGCCTTCAGGCGCTCCAGCAGTTCGTCCGCCGGTATATCGACCAGCACCACTTCGTCCGCATCGTCGAAGGCCGTATCGGGTACCGTTTCCCATACCCGCACGTTGGTGATGCCGCCGACGACATCGTTGAGGCTTTCCAGGTGCTGCACATTCAACGTGGTGAAGACGTCGATTCCCGCCGCCAACAGCTCCTCCACGTCCTGCCATCGCTTCGGATGGCGCGCGCCTCGAGCATTCGAGTGCGCGAGCTCGTCGACCAGGATGAGAGCAGGACGGCGCAGCAATGCCGCGTCGAGATCGAATTCGTAGAGGTCCTTGCCCCGATACGGCATCGGCTTCGGCGGCAGGATCTCCAAGTCCGCGAGCAGCGCCGCTGTTTCGGCGCGGCCGTGAGTCTCGACGACCCCGATGACGACGTCTCGGCCCTCGGCGCTGAGTTTGCGCGCGGCCACCAACATGGCGTAGGTCTTGCCCACGCCGGCGGAGGAGCCGAAATAGATCCGCAGCTTACCGCGGCGCGCCTCGGCCTCTTGACGCTTGACCTTCGCCAGCAGGAGATCGGGATCGGGGCGTTGTTCGCTCAGTGTCGGCATCTGCCGCTATTGTGCGCGATCTAAGTCCAAATTGAGTAATAGAACGTTGACTCGCGCTTCGCCGAAGATCCCCCATTGCGGCGTTTCCACGTGGTCCATGACCAGTTGACGTACTTTGTCGGCATCCAGATGCCTCGCGCGGGCGACGCGTCCCACCTGGTACAGTGCAGCCGCCGGGCTCACGTGCGGATCGACTCCGCTCGCCGATGCGGTCACGAGATCCACGGGAATGGGCAGCGAATTGTCCGGGTCGGCGGCCTTCAAGGCATCGATGCGCCCCCGCACTGCTTCGATGAGCGCGGGGTTCGTCGGCCCAAGGTTTGAACCGCCCGACGCCGTGGCATTGTTCGGCATCGGCGAAGTCGCGGAGATGCGGCCCCAGAAATACTTCGGCTCCTGGAACGATTGGCCTATCAGCGAAGAACCCACGGCCTTGCCGTCGCGCACCACCAGACTGCCGGACACTTGGTTCGGGAAGACCGCCTTGCCGATGCCGGTGACGGCCAGGGGGTACACCAGGCCGGTCAACACGGTCAGCAGCGCGAACAGCACGAGCAAAGGACGCAGCATCGAGCTCATGATCGTAATCCTTCTCTAAACGAACCGCAGCGCCGTGAGTATCATGTCGATCAGCTTGATGCCGGCGAAGGGCACGATGATGCCTCCCACGCCGTAGATCAACAGGTTGCGGCGCAACAGCGAGGCGGCGCCGAGCGCGCGATACTTCACGCCCTGGAGAGCGAGCGGAATCAACAGGACGATGATGAGCGCGTTGAATATCACCGCGGACAAAATCGCGGAGTTCGGACTCGTCAGCCGCATCACGTCGAGAGTCGCCAGCTGCGGATACGTGGTGGCGAATGCGGCCGGAATGATCGCGAAGTACTTGGCAACATCGTTGGCAATGGAAAACGTGGTGAGCGATCCGCGCGTGATCAAGAGCTGCTTGCCGACTTCGACGATCTCGATCAGCTTGGTCGGATTGGAGTCCAGGTCCACCATGTTGCCGGCTTCTTTGGCAGCCTGAGTGCCGGAGTTCATGGCGACCGCGACGTCTGCCTGGGCCAAAGCGGGTGCGTCATTCGTGCCGTCGCCGGTCATGGCGACGAGCCGCCCTTCGCTCTGATACTGGCGGATCAGTTTGAGCTTGGCCTCGGGGGTCGCTTCGGCCAGGAAATCATCCACTCCCGCCTCGGCCGCGATCGCCGCCGCAGTGAGGCGATTGTCGCCGGTGATCATCACCGTTCGGATGCCCATGCGGCGCAGCTCGCCGAATCGTTCCTTGATGCCGCCTTTGACGATGTCCTTGAGCTCGATCACACCCAGCACGCGGCCGCCGTCGGCGACCACCAAGGGTGTGCTGCCCTTTCGCGCCACTTCGTCGACGGTCTGGGAGATACGCGGCGGGAAGATGAAACCTGCAGCCTCGATGTACAGACGGATCGACTCGGCAGCGCCCTTGCGCACCTCTCTCGACCCCAGGTTGACGCCGCTCATGCGGGTATGCGCGGAGAACGGGACGAAGGTGGCTTCGAGTTGAGTCAGGTTTCGCTCGCGCAGGTTGAAGCGTTGCTTCGCCAGCACGACGATGCTGCGGCCCTCGGGGGTTTCGTCCGCGAGCGAGCTCAACTGCGCGCTATCCGCGAGTTGCTGTTCAGTATAGCCTTCCGCGGGAATGAACGCCGCGGCTTGCCGATTTCCCAGAGTGATGGTGCCGGTCTTGTCGAGCAGCAGTACGTCCACATCGCCCGCGGCCTCCACCGCGCGGCCCGATGTCGCGATGACGTTGGACGCCATCATTCGACTCATGCCGGCGACGCCGATGGCCGACAGCAGGCCGCCGATGGTCGTCGGTATGAGACAGACCAGCAAGGCCACCAGCACGGTAATCGTCACCGGTGCACCGAGTTTGGCCACGGCCACGCTGAACAGCGAGAACGGCAGCAAGGTGGCGGTGGCGAGCAGGAAGACCAGCGTCAGGGCGATGAGCAATATGGTCAGTGCGATTTCGTTCGGCGTTTTTTGCCGCTTGGCGCCCTCCACCATGGCGATCATGCGGTCGATGAACGCCTCGCCGGGATTCACGGCGACGCACACCACCAGCCAGTCGGACAACACTCGCGTGCCGCCGGTCACCGCCGAGAAGTCGCCGCCGGATTCGCGGACCACCGGCGCCGATTCGCCGGTAATGGCACTCTCATCGACCGAGGCGACGCCGTCGACCACCACTCCGTCCGCCGGAATCACATCGCCGGTTTCCACCAGAAAAAAATCACCCTTGCGCAGCTGCGGCGCCGGAGTCGCCATCCATTCCGTTCGATTCTTTGCCGCCCGCAACTTCTTGGCGCTGACGGATTGCTTCAAGCCGCGCAGGGAGGCCGCCTGGGCACGGCTGCGCCCCTCCGCCAGGGCTTCGGCGAAGTTCGCGAACAGCACGGTGAACCACAGCCACGCCGTTACGGCAAAAATGAAGCCGGCCGGCGCCTCGCCCTGGCCACGCAGCGCCTGCACGAACAAGACGCTGGTCAGAAGGCTCCCGATGTACACGACGAACATCACCGGGTTGCGTATCTGCACCCTCGGCGAGAGCTTGCGGAAGGAATCGGCGACGGCCGGACCCAAGAGCGCCGAATCGAACAATGTCAGAGACTTGCGAACCATGTTAGCCCTTCAGTGAATCGCGTGACGCTAATGAATCGCGTACAGCTGCAGATGCTCGACCACCGGTCCGAGCGCGAGCGCCGGAACATAGGTCAATGCGCCCACCAACACCACGGTGCCGACGAGCATCGCAACGAATAGCGGTCCATGAGTCGGCAGAGTGCCGGCGGTGGGTTCGATGCGTTTCTTCTTCGCCAGGGATCCGGCTATGCCAAGTACCGGCACGATAAACGCGAATCGCCCGAACCACATGGCCGCCGCCAGCAATGTATTGTAGAAAGGCGTGTTGGCCGAGAGGCCCGCGAAGGCGCTGCCGTTGTTGTTCGCCGCGGATGACAGGGCGTAAAGGATCTCAGAGAATCCGTGCGCCGCGGGGTTGAACACGCCGGCCCTTCCCGCCTCCGTCATCACCGCGATCGCGGCGCCGACCAGCACCAGGAAGGGCGTCACCAGAATCACGATCGAGGTCATTTTCATCTCGAACGATTCGATTTTCTTGCCGATGTATTCGGGCGTGCGGCCGATCATCAATCCGGCGACGAATACCGCCATGATGGCGAATACCAGCATGCCGTAGAGGCCCGACCCGACGCCGCCGAACACGACCTCGCCAAGTTCGATCAGCCACATCGGCACCATGCCGCCCAGCGGCGTGAAGGAATCGTGCATGGCATTCGTGGCGCCGCAGGAAGCCGCCGTGGTGATGGTGGCGAAGAGCGCCGAGGCAACGACGCCTATGCGGGTCTCCTTGCCCTCCATATTCCCGCCGGCCTGCAGCGCACTCTGCGTTTGATCCACGCCCAATGGCGTGAACAGCGGATTGCCCTGCTGCTCGGCCCACATCGCGATCGACGCCATCACCACGAATATGACGGTCATTCCGGCGAAAACGGCCCAACCCTGACGCGAATCGCCCACCATTCGTCCGAACGTGAAGCACAGCGCGGCGGGAATCAGCAACATCGAGATCATCTGCAGAAAGTTGGTCAAGGGTGTCGGGTTCTCGAAAGGGTGCGCGGAATTGGCGTTGAAAAAGCCGCCGCCATTGGTGCCCAGCATCTTGATCGCCTCTTGCGAGGCTACGGGGCCCATCGCGAGAGATTGCGTGTGAGTCGTCAAAGTCTCGGTGATGGCATTGCCCTTATCGTCCTTGAGCGGTTGTCCGCCGGCGTCGAGCTTGGGTTGGCTGTAGGTCAAGCTCTCCAGCGTGTTCACGTCTTTATAGGTGTCAAAATTCTGGATGACGCCCTGCCCCATGAAAATGACGGCGAGAGCCAAGGACAGCGGCAGCAAAATGTACAAAGTACTGCGCGTCAGATCGACCCAGAAATTACCGATGCCTTGCGCCGAGCGGCGGGCAAAACCGCGGATCAGCGCAAACGCAACCGAGATGCCGGTGGCCGCGGAGAGGAAATTCTGCACGGCCAGCGCAACCATTTGAGTGAAATAACTCATCGTGGATTCGCCGGAATAACCCTGCCAATTGGTGTTGGTCACGAAACTCACGGCCGTGTCGAAGGCCGAATCCGGCGTGACGTTCGCCAAGGCCTGCGGGTTCAACGGCAGCCAGACTTGCAGCCGCTGCGTGAGATAGACGACCGCCACGCCCAAGGCGCTGAACAACAAGAGCGCCATGGCGTAGCGCGTCCAAGGCATGTCTTGCGCGGCGTCGACGCCGGCCGCGCGATAGATGATCCGCTCCAACTTGCCGACAATTCCGCGGATCGGCGCGGGGTCCGCGATGCGCCCCAGGTAAATGGCGAGGGGATAGCTCACCGCGGCGAGCACTCCCAAGAACAGTAGCAGCGTGGACCAGGCCTGGTTGGACATCACAGGTCCTCGGCTCGAAACAGTGCAACCACCAGGTAGACGAGGAGCGCCAAAGCAATGGCTCCGCTCAGCGCATACGCCCAGGTCATTTTTTACGCCCCAAGGCCGCGCATCCTGCGACCAACGCCAGCGTCAGCATCAAGAACACGCCGATCAATGCCAAAAACAAGATATCCACTGCATCTCTCGCGACTTGACTCGGCACGCGCTCCGCCAAACGAATAAACTAGGCCCGCGGGTAGAAAAACACGGCAGTATTAACGATCGCCGATGTAAAAGCGGTGTAAAGGAGCAGTCCGGGAGTCCCGACGCGGATCGGCTCAGAAGTCCCAGTGCGGGTAGTCGCGAAACGCCTGCAAAACCGTCTCGATCTTAGGAAGCGGTGCATCCAGATGCGTGACCAGACGCGTGCGAGTCCCGACGGTCGCGAGGATGCCGCGCTCCTCGAGATGGCTCTTGAGACCCTCAACGTTTTTGTCCGGAATGCGGACGTACAGAATGTTGGTTTGCGGGGGCTCGACGTGCAGCCCTAAGGCGCGCAATCCGTCGGCGAGAAAGCCTGCATTCGCGTGATCCTGCGCCAGCAGCCGCACATGATGCTCCAGGGCATAGAGTCCTGCCGCCGCCAGCACGCCGGCCTGGCGCATGCCGCCGCCCAGTGCCTTGCGCCAGCGTCGCGCCTGCGCAATCAAATCCCGGGAACCCAGCAACACCGACCCGGCGGGCGCGCCCAGACCCTTGGAGAGGCACACCGACACGGAATCGAAGCCCGCCACGGCGGCCCGCTCGTCGATCTGAAGTTTTACGATGGCGTTGAAGATTCGCGCGCCGTCCAGATGGGTGCGCAGCGCCTGCGCGTGGGCAAACTCCGTGGCCTGCCGCTGATAGGCCTGCGGCAGCACGCGGCCATTGATGGTATTTTCGAGCGCCAGCAATCGCGTGGGAGCAAAATGGATGTCCCGGGGTTTGATGGCCTTGGCAATGCGTTCGATGGAAATTCCACCGTCCGGCTCATTCTCCAGCGGCTGCGGCTGGATGCTGCCGAGAACGGCGGCTCCGCCCTGTTCGTAGCTATAGGTGTGGGCCTCCTGCCCGACCAGGTATTCGTCGCCGCGGCCGCAATGAGCCATCAAGGCGGCCAGATTGCTTTGCGTACCGCTGCAGAAAAACAGCGCACTCTCGAAACCGAAACGTTCAGCCATCAATGCTTGCAAGCGATTGACGGTGGGGTCGTCGCCATAGACGTCGTCGCCCACTTCCGCTGCGGCCATGGCGGCACGCATGCCCGCCGTGGGGCGCGTTACCGTATCACTGCGTAAATCGATGTCGTAGCGACGCGTGTCCAATCTAGCCTCCGTTTCGAACCCGGCGTCATTGTACCGGGTCCGTGCGGAAAGGCACCGCCGGCGCGACCGCGATCTCTCGCGTTTCGGCATGCCTCGCGCAGGGCGACCCTCGCGCATCGCGCCGAGCCGGCCGGGCGCCTGGCGGATCTGGATCCGTGACTTGAGGCATAATTCTCCAATGTCACTTCGCGAAAATGCCGGCCCCAGAGCGCGGCTCGCCACACTTCACACGAAGCTCATCGGATGGTTGGTGAACGAGGCGTATCCCCGCTGGGCGGAGTACGGCATCGATCCGAAGAACGGCGGCTTTATCGAGGCGCTCGGGCAAGACGGCCTCGCGCTTCCTCATCCACGGCGGGCGCGGGTTCATCCGCGTCAGATTTACGCGTTTGGGCAGGCGCAGGCGTTGGGTTGGAGCGGCGACGCGACCGGGATCATCAGCCGCGGGATGGAATATTTCACGGCTCATTATCGCCGCGGCGACGGATTGTTTCGCACGCTGGCCGCGGCCGATGGAACGGCCCTCGATGGGCGCGCCCTTCTCTATGACCAGGCGTTCGCGCTGCTCGGGCTAGCCGCGTCCGCCACGGCGCTCGGCGCGCGCGACGAGTTCGAGGAACGCGCCGTTGCGCTTCGCGGAACGATCGAGAGCCACTTCAGCACGGCCGATGGCTCGCTGCGCTCGGAAGACGGCGCGGATGCCATTCGCGAATCGAATCCCCACATGCATTTGCTCGAGGCCTGTCTGGCATGGGCCGAAATCGGCGGCGATCCCGGATGGACGGCCTGGGTTCGACGCCTCGCCGAACTCGCGGTCTCGCGCTTCATCCGCAAAGACAGCGGCGCGATCGGCGAGTCCTACACCGCGGCGTGGCAGCCGGCGCCCGGGCTCGCCGGCCGCATCATTGAACCCGGGCATCAATTCGAATGGGCGTGGTTGCTGCTGCGATGTGAACCCCTGCATCCGTCGCCGCTGCGGGAAACAGCTTTGCGGCTGCTGGCCATCGGTGATCAATACGGGGTGCGCCATGGGGTCGCGATCAATCAGCTGCTTGACGACTTCACGGTCACGGATGCCAACGCCCGGTTCTGGCCGCAAACCGAGCGCCTCAAAGCGGCTCTGCTGGCTGCAACCGTGACGGGCGAACCGCATTTCTGGTCCATGGCCCATGGGGCGGCGACAAGCTTTTTTCCCTACCTGAAGACCTCAGTGCCGGGATTGTGGTTCGACTTGCAGCGGCCGGACGGTACATTCAGCGACTCCCCGGCGCCGGCCAGCACCTTCTATCACTTGGTCGGAGCCATCGTGGCGCTGGACACAGCGTTGCGCAGTTCTTCCTGACCAGAATGCGCGTCAAGCCCCGTCCTTCAGGGGGCCTTCAGGCAAGGGAGGATGTCAAGGGACTATTCCGCATTACTTGGCGGCTGCGAAAGGTCGCCCATCGGCGTGTGCAAACCCGGCGCACCCTTTGGGCGCCTTCAAGTCGATGCCGGGATAGGCGACTTCATCGTCGTCCGGGCGGCGCGAACCAACCTCCAGGTAAGCCGCTTCTTTGCCCGTGCGGTTCTGCAAATGGTGGCCATTCGGAGCGCCTGCCTTGAAACCGGCACAATCGCCGGCGTGGAGGATTTCTTCACCCGAATCGGTGACCAGAACGAGCTCGCCTTCCACCACATAAATGAATTCATCTTCGGCGCTATGCCAATGCCGTTGACTCGACCAGGCGCCGGCGGGAAGCCTCGTCAAGTTCACGCCAAAGTCGGTGAGACCCGCGGCGTCTCCGAGGCGACGGCGGAGCCGGCCGACACAGGGCTCGTTGTAGGGCGGCGGGTAGCGCGAGCCGGTGACGGTCTTCGTTGAGTCGATGTTGATTTTCTTGGTCATTTGCCAGCCCCGTTGTGCGAGTTTCGCCTCCTTAGTTTGTTGCCGCGGGGCATTCCGGTCAACCGATGGAATATCCGATCGTCTTTTACTGCCTCGCTATTTATCGGATAATCTTGTGCGCGCGCATGATTCCGCCGACGGGGAGATTCCAATGAACGAAGAAGCCCTGAACCTCAGCATACGAAAGTTCTTGAAAACGGTCGGCGTCAATTCGCAGCGGGAGATCGAGCACGCGGTGGCCAAGGCCGCTGCGGCCGGCGCCATTGCCGGCACCGAATCATTTCCCGCAAAAATGACGCTGGAAATTGCGGGGCTCAAGGTAAAGGTCGAATTCAGCGGCGACATCACGCTTCAATGAGCGCGGTGCAGCGTGCGAATCAAGGGGAGGCCGGATTGGGCCGGGGTGGTTTCGGGCCGAAAGCCCTTGCCGTATCGCGCTGGGGACGCGTGGTCCGCGAGAGCGCTCGCTGGCGCGCCAGCTCTTTGATCCCGAGTTCCTTGTAGTTCGAGCTCGTCAGCGACGCCAGGAAGGCAACCAGGTCGTCGATATCCGCCTCCTTCAAAGCGAGCGGCTGGATGTCTTCGTCGAGATAGGGATTGTGCAACCCATCGCCCTTGTTGTAGTGGTCCACGACATCCCACAGAGTCTCTTGTGAGCCGTCGTGAAAGTAGGGCCCCGTCACCAGCACATTGCGCAAGTTCGGTGTCTTGAACGCTGCAATGTCCGCTTCTTTCTTCGAAATGAGAAAGCGGCCCAGTGCCGACATCTCCGTCTGAATGGCGGCATTGTCGATGGCCTGCGAATCGCCCGAGTTGATGAGCTGCTCGGCCTGGCGCGCCAGCGCAACGACATTGTGCCGGACGATGCCGATACCGATATTGTGGTAGACATTGTCCGTAAAGTTCGAGGTATCCCGCTTGTCTTCGGTCAGCGCGTGGCATTTGTTGCATCGGCCCCGTGTGTTGAAGACAATCCATCCGCGCGTTGCTGAGGCATCGATGGCGTGCTTGTCGCCGGAGATGTAGTGATCGAAGGGCGAATCAAACGCCAGCTCTGTCCGCTCGTAAGACGCGATGGCGCGCAGCAGATCGGGGCCGTTGGGCGGGCGGCCGAAGACTCTGCTGAAGGCGCGCCTGTATTCTCCGATGGCGGCGATCCGCGCCACGGCAGCGTCCAGGCTGGGTTGGCCCATCTCCATTGAATTGACGATCGGTAGGCCCGCCTGCTCCTCGAGGGTATTTACCCGGCCGTCCCAGAACTGCGTCTTGTTGAAGAGCGCGTTTAGAATGGTCGGCGCGTTGCGCTGGCCGATGTGGCCATGGATACCGATCGAAACGGGCCTCCCGTCGGTGAAAGCGCGGGCGGGATCGTGACAGGTACTGCAGGCGACGGTTCCGTCAGCCGACAGACGACCATCGAAGAATAGCTTCTGGCCGAGGGCGATCTTCTCGGGAGTCTGCGGATTGTCGGGCGGAATCGCCGCGAGAACCGCGCCGTCGGGCAAGCCGATCTGTCGGGGAGACTTAGGCTGGGCCAGCGCACCCGCCTTCGGAATAGGCGGCGCTTTCAGCGTCGTTTGCCGGATCGCTCTGTACCGATCGGCTTTCTCCGTCGAACTCGTGCATCCGCCCGCGGCCAGGCAAGCGAGCATAAGCGCGACGCAGCATTGTGTTTGCTTCGCAACCCGCATCGCATCTCTCCTCCGTGGGTGGAAAGATCAATCCGAGACCGCCAAGAGTAGCAAGGACAGGCGAACTTTTCACGCCTCCCGAGGGGAGCACCCCTATCGGCGGGTCGGCCGCGCCGTCGAATTCCGAATGACCAATTCATGATCGAGCAAATGCCGCGGGATGCGATCGGGCCAACCGTTGCGCCGCGGCTCGAACCGAATGATCAAGTCGGCGGCGATCCTAGCCATCGCCGCCACCGGCTGGCGAACGGTCGTCAACTCGGGCCAAATCATGCCGGCGACCGGCGCGTCGTCAAAACCGGCCACCGACAGCTGGCCCGGCAAATCGAGCCCGAATTTGCGCGCCATCGATACCACCGCCGCGGCCATGTCGTCATTGCTGGCGAAGATGGCGGTGGGCGGCATGGCCGCACGCAACATCCGCTCGGCGCAAATCAAGCCGTCGCCGAAAACGAAGTTGCCGGTTTGAACCAAATCGGAGTCGACGGGAATCTGGTGAGCCCGCATCTCGTCGACGAAACCGAGATAGCGCTGCTCGGTGGCACCATGCTCGGGTCTTCCCAAAATAAAGCCGATGCGGCGATGTCCGAGGCTCACCAAATGCGCCGTGATCTGCCGCGCCGCCGCGTAGTCGTCGATTCCGATCGACGGGGTGGCGCTCAGGTTGTGTTTCGGCGCGATTCGAACGATGGGGATCGACGCCTCATGAAGCTTGTTCAATACGACGGGGTGGTCGCTCAGGGGAGGCAGTAGAATGACTCCTTCCAGCCGCAGCTGTCCGAGCAAAGTGTCGATCTGTTTGTCGATCGCGGGACTTTCCACATCCCAGGGCTCGACCATCAAGTGCAGGCTGGACTCTCGGCAACGTTCGACCGCGCCGGCCTGAAATTCGCTCAAATAGTCGCTGGGCTTTTCGCAGAACAGCCCGATGAGAAAGGACCGGTTGCTGGCGAGGCCGCGCGCGTTGAGATTCGGCCGGTAATTGAGCTGCTCGATGGCGTCGAGAATCCGCGCGCGGGTGTCGGAACGAACCCGAGGTTCATTGTTGATGACCCTCGATACCGTCTTCGGTGACACCTTGGCGAGGTCCGCCACCTCTTGAATCGTAACGGATGCCGGACTCAAATTGATGGCCAATATTCGAACCTCGGGGCTGAAGTGTCTATATTAGCCATTCGCCTGGGGCGGACGCCGGCGCCGCCGCGGCAGCGGAACCCAACAACAAAAGCGCGGCGGCGACTCTCAAGGCGGGGCACGAGGACACAGAATTCTCCTTAAGTCGACACACACCGTAAAAATCGTCCTCGAGATTGAAGCTTACAGGATTAGAAGCAAAAATGTCAGCGCTGTCAAATGATCGCCGGCATCGGCGGCGGGCTCGGTACGAGAGGCCTGAGGCGAGTGTCTGCCGTGCCGATTAACTCCCACCCTTTCGGCTTGCTTGGCCTGCTCGACTGGGTGGTGGTCGCCGCGTATACCGGGGGCCTCATCTTTCTCGGTCTCTTGATGTCGAAGAGGCGCATCGCGCCGGTGGACTATTTTCTGGCCTCGCGGGCATCCCAATGGCCGGTGATCGGTTTGGCGCTGCTCGCCTCCAATATGTCCTCGACGGCCTTGGTCGGCCTCGCCGGCGGCGCCTATGCCATGGGTATTTCGGTCTACGACTACGAATGGTCGGCCGTCGTGATCCTGGTGTTTTTCTGCGTGTTCCTGCTGCCCTCCATCATTCGCAGTCAAACCTACACCATGCCGGAATTTCTCGAGCGGCGTTATGATCGCCGAGTCCGCCTGCACTTCGCGCTGCTCACCTTGTTTTTGAATATATTCGTCGATTCTGCCGGAGTGCTGTACAGCGGCTCCCTGGTCTGCCAGCTGCTCTTTCCCGGGTGGCCATTGTGGTTGATCGTCACGCTCCTGGCCGGCACGGCCGGCCTTTACACCACCCTGGGCGGACTGCGGGCGGTGATTTATACCGAAGCGGTACAAGCCGTCGTGCTGATGCTGGGCGCCCTCATGATATCGATCGGCGCGTTCAGCCGCGCCGGCGGCTGGCATGCCGTCATGCGAGGCGTCGATCCGGCGGCGATATCGCTCATCCGGCCCATCGGCGATCCTGGTGTTCCCTGGCCGGGATTGTTGCTCGGAATTCCGCTGCTGGGGTTTTATTATTGGTGCACGAACCAATCGATCGTGCAGCGGATGTTGTCGGCGAAGAACATCGATCATGCCCGTTGGGGCGCGCTATTCGCCGGCCTGCTGAAACTGCCGGTGCTGTTCTTGATCGTGCTGCCGGGGACGTGCGCGCTCCTGCTGTTCCCGAAGCTGCCGCAGCCCGACCTCGTGTATCCGAACCTGATCCTGCAACTTCTGCCCGCTGGAATCGTGGGCCTGGTGGTCGCGGGATTCGTTGCGGCGACGATGGTGTCGATCGCCTCGATGCTCAATTCGGCCTCGACCCTGATCACCATGGACGTCATCAAGCAATTCAAGCTGAGCCTGTCGGACGCAGAGATCGTGCGCATCGGGCGCGTGAGCACCGCCGCTCTGCTGGTGGTCGCCGTAGCCTGGGCTCCCCAGCTGCAGCTGTTTCCGTCGCTCTGGCAATATCTGCAGGCCGTGCTGGCCTATGCGGTGCCGCCGGTGGTCGCGCTATTTCTGGTGGGGATGTTTTGGGGCCGCGCCAACGCCGACGGCGCCGCGGCGACCATGGGTCTGGGCTCGCTCTTCGGCTTCGCTCTCTTCATGATCAACGTGGTGTTTCGCTGGACGCATTTTCATTTTCTGTACGCGGCGCCGATTCTCACCGTGCTCGACGCGGCAATCCTGGTCAGCGTCAGTTTGCTCAATCCCGCACCGGCCCCCATCCACGTCTCGATGTGGAAACTCGATTTCAGCCGCGCCGAGCAACTCCGGCTGAAGCTCCTGCCCCTGTGGCAGGACTACCGTTTTCAGGCCGCGGCATTGCTGGCACTGATGGCCGCGGTGGTGATCGCTTTCCGTTGAGCTTCGGGAGACTCGCATGAATAGCTGGCCTGATCGGCGCCTACTCGACCTGTTCGGCATTGAAATGCCCATCATCCAAGCGCCGATGGCCGGACCGGGCACCCCCGAATTGGCGATGGCCGTCAGCGACGCGGGAGGGTTGGGCTCTCTGCCTTGTGCGCAGCTCAGCGTGGAACAGATGCGCGCAGCCCTCGAGCTCGTCGGCCCCTGCGCATCGAGACCGCTCAATCTCAATTTTTTCTGTCATACCCTGCCGGCAGTCGACGCCGTCCGCAGCTTGACGTGGCGCGCGCGCCTGGCGCCCTACTATGTCGAGCTGGGTCTCGACCCCGAGGCCGCCCTTCCCGTCGCCGGCCGGCGGCCCTTCGACGATGATTTTTGCGCGGTGGTCGAGGACTATCGGCCGACAGTGGTCAGCTTTCATTTCGGTTTGCCGCGGCGCGAATTGTTGGAGCGCGTCAAGACAGTCGGCGCCAAAGTGGTCTCCTCCGCAACCACCGTCGCGGAAGCCCGTTGGCTGGAGGAGCACGGGTGCGATGCGATCATCGCGATGGGGTATGAGGCCGGCGGCCACCGCGGCAGTTTTCTGGTCGAGGACATGTCGCGACAGGTCGGCACTTTCGCACTGGTGCCCCAAGTGGTCGATGCCGTAACAGTGCCGGTCATCGCGGCCGGCGGCATCGCCGACGCGCGCGGCATCGTCGCCGCCCTTGCGCTGGGCGCGGCGGCGGTGCAAATCGGCACTGCCTACTTATTCTGTCCCGAAGCGAACGTGCCGCCGGTTTATCTCGAGGCCCTGAATGGCGCCGGCGATGACGATACGATGATCACCAATGTATTCACCGGCCGGCCGGCGCGCGGCATCGTCAACCGCATCATGCGCGAACAAGGTCCTCTGTCAGCCCTTGCACCCGCGTTTCCGCTGGCCGCCGCGGCTCTGACTCCGCTCAAAGCGAAATCCGAAGCAGCCGGCCGCGGGGATTTCACCAATCTATGGTCAGGACAGGCGGCCGCCTTGGCTCGCCGGTCCGTGCCGGCCGGACAACTCACTCGCCTGCTCGCGCGCGAGGCCCTGGAAAAGCTGTCGCGCAATCCCCCATCGGCGGCGACGAGCGATTTGACATAGTATCGTCGTTGTAGGATTTACTGACTCACGCCAAGCACCGTCAGCGTTCGCTGCACGGCGGGTTGGGCGGAGGCGCCTCAGGGTTTGGGGCCCCCGGCCTCAGGGGGTTTGGGGCCCCCGGTAAGGCCGCGGCAACCCACACCTTCACCGCACACTTGATTGACGGGACACACCACAGGGGTTCCCTTCACGCATCCGCGCGCATCGGCGCCCGCGGCGCGCGGTGCACAACGCTCCTGTCCGTTGCAGGTGCGCTTATCGTCGCAATCCGAGTCGGTTCTGCACATGAGGGCCGCTTGATCCCGGTCCATGGTTGCAAGCTCGCCTTGCCGGGTAATCACGCCCGATAGCGTGGCCGCCCGACAGCGTGGCGTCGAGCAGCCTCTCCGGCGGCTCCGTGGCCGAAGGCAACTCGACATCGGCGGCGACGATCTCCAACTCGGGCGTCAAGGGACTCGCGCTCCGATAGTACAAGCTGAAACGCACCACATTGCGCGGGTCGAGCGCCTCGCTCAGCTTCACCGGAATGATGTGGGTGGAATCGCGCGGCCATGCCTCGCCGTGCACCAGCGGCAGGCGCCTGACGCTTTTACCCGCCTCATAGATCCGCAGTTCCAACGAGCTGCCGGCGCTCAGTTCATCGGCGCCGGTGACAACGCGAACCTCGAGATGGGACACAGGGATCGCCCCGGCGCTCGCGGCGCAGAGCGCCCAGAGCAACACGATCGGCCAAACTGACGTTGCCGGCAGGTGTAACTTCACGGCACCTCCTCCCCGTATGATGAACCCTCCGCGTATCATAGCCCATCCCCAACTGGCGCTGCGTCTCGAGAAGACTTATGTCACACCGGGGGGCGACCGCTCAGCGGCGCCGGCGGCAATGCAGGCGCAAATAAAACACGTGCGATGGGAATGGCGGCCAGGGCGCCGAGAAGCTGGGCCAGGATGAACGCCGGCACGTGCGATGGGGCGATGCCCGCGAAAGTGTTCGATAGGGAGCGTGCAATACTGATGGCGGGATTCGCGAACGACGTCGACGAAGTAAACCAGTAGGCGGCACCGATCCACGCGGCCACCATCCACGGCGCATCCTCCTGTCGCCGATGCCCCAACACGACCAGCAAGAGACCGAGCGTTGCCACGAACTCCGCAAGCCACTGGGCAAACCCCTCACGGGCGTGGAGCGATGATTGGATGAGCGGTAGCTCGAACATCGCATGCGCGAGGATCGCTCCCGCGCAGCAGCCCGCGACTTGAATCACCGCGTAGACGCACGCCTCGCGCCAGGGCAGAACACCGCGCAGCGCCTGCACGAACGACACGGCCGGGTTGAAGTGCGCGCCGCTGACCGGACCCAGCAGCGCGATCAAGGCTGCCAGGACCGCAACCGTCGCGCCGGTATTCGCGATGAGCGCGATGGCGACGTTACCGCCGGCCAGTCGCTCGGCCATGATCCCGGAACCGATCACCGTTGCCGCGAGCAGTAGCGAACCGATCCCTTCCGCAACCAGGCGCGGGCGCATATTCAAGTGTCCGCTGCGGTCCGCTGCTTTCCGATCGCGCGGAGCGACTCCTGCAGCTTCATGCCATCCAAGGACGTGATCGGTAGGCTCAACAATAGCGTGATGCGGCTCTCCAGCTCTTTCTCTCCAGCTCTTTCAATGCTCTGCGGAATGCGAATGCCTTCTCCACATCCGTGCCCTCCACCGCTGCGGGATCGGCGATGCCCCAGTGCGCCGTCATCGGCTTACCAGGCCAGATCGGGCAGACTTCGCCGGCCGCGTTATCGCAGACCGTGACGATGAAATCGAGCGGCGGCGCACCGGGCATGGCGAACTCATCCCAACTCTTGCTGCGCAGACCCGTGGTCGGCAAATTCATCTGTTCGAGGATCTCTATTGCCATCGGATGCACCTGGCCCTTCGGGAAGCTCCCGCCACTGAAGCCGCGGAATCTGCCGCGGCCTAGAGTGTTCAGGAGTGACTCAGCCAGGATGCTGCGTGCCGAATTGCCGGTGCACAGAAATAGGACGTTGTAGATTTTGTCGGCCATGCAGTCTCGCTCGCGAATGAGCAGTTCGCAAACAAATGAAATGGGTTAGTCGATGCCGGCGCGGGTGCTGCGCCGTTCGAGCGACAAGACGTCGCGCCATTGACCCGCGAGCGGCCCGTAGCTCATCTTGCCGAGCCGGCGCCGCAGGCCGACTCGCTCGAATCCCAACGCCACATGAAGCGCCACGCTCGGCACATTCTCGGGAAAGATCCCTGCCTGCAGCGTCCAAATATTTTTAGCCTCCGAACGTTCAATCAGGGCAGCGAGCAATTGCCGGCCGACCCCGCGACCCTTCGCGTGGGGCGCCACATACACGCTGACCTCAGCCACTCCGGCGTACACGCAGCGGCCCGACGATGGTGTGAGAGATGCCCACCCGATCACGGCGTTGCCGTCCAGGGCAACCAAGCTCAGCTCGTTGATGTGATGTTGCTGCCACGAGCCCCAGGTTTTCGGAGGCGAGGATTCGAACGTCGCATGTCCCGTGTCGATGCCAGCCTGGTAGATGGCCCGCACTTCGGACCAGTGCGCCTCGGTCATCGCGCCCAGAGTGGCAGGCGATGGCCGCATCAGAGGCGGCTTCGGGCTCACGGCACGGCTCGTTCACCGTCCCTGCGAGCGGAACGCAGCACGCGCCCGTCTTAGGGGCGATTTCAGTATCGGCACCATAGATCGGTATGGCATCCAGGGTATGGAACGTCTCCCACGCTACGCCCGCTGGGTCGGTAACCCAGTACTTATCCGAGTTTGCGTAGCAACAGGCAGCTCCGCTCTGTTCGACCAGTGCGTGGTCGGCCCTCGTGAACTGGGCGCGCATGGCCGCCAATTCGTCCGCCGAGTCGACCTGGAACCCCAAATGATTGACACCGATGGGGTAGCCGCGCTGCGAAATCACGAAGTTGATGCGTGGATGATCGAGCATCCACTTGGCGTAGTCGGCCTTCCGGACCGTCGGCTCTGTGGCGAACAGCGCGGAGTAGAAGCGGATACCTTCGGCAATATCTCCTACGGACACATTCACGTGAAATCTCTTCATGCGCGTTTCCTCTTGAGTTGCGCGGCTTCGGCGACGGGTACTGCGCAGGCTGGCCCGCAGTCCTTGTCGGCAAGGCTGCAGCAATTATCGGTCAAAAATTCGAGCAAGTGACGCATATGCGGAAAATTCGGGCTATAGAACAGGAAGCGCCCTTCGCGGCGGGCCTCGATGAGGCCCGCGCGCTGCAGTTCCTTTAAGTGAAAAGACAAGGTCGGTGCCGGCACGCTCAGCTTCTCGGTGAGCTGGGTCGGCGTGTAGCCTTCGGGTCCGCGCTTTACGAGCAGCCGGAAAAGCGCCAGGCGCGATTCTTGGGCTAATGCGGCAAGTCCGGCGATGACGTCAGTCGATTTCATGCTTTCAAATATATAGAAATGATGTCTCAATAGCAATCTGAGGTTGCTCCTTGGGACCCTGGACTCTACGTTAGGAATTCCGCCCTCCGCCCATAGGTCGAGAACTCCGACTACGAGTTATTCCAGATTGAATCGGGAGTTTTTCCCGAAATAGGCAAGAATCCCAGAATGCCGGGAATTTCTCTGGACGTGTTCTACGGCGCTTCTCTAGACTCGATTCCCGCACAGACAACGGGGCTGACCGTGAGCTGTCGGTGCAACAAAGCAACTAAAAATAGATATCGGCACTACGCCGGTTGCTACAAGTCCGCCCGATGCGTGTGCATTGAACGGGGAAACTGTTGGCGCACTCGAGACCAATTCTGCAGTTCTGTTTATTGATGTACCTCGCGGCCGCCGCGGCGATCCCGATCCCAGCTTCGGCGGCCGACGCGGCGGGAGGGCCGCCGAGCAATCCCGCGACGGCCCAAGAGCTTCCGCAGATCACCGTCATCGGCAACACCCCGCTCGGGGGTCTCGGCCTGCCCTTGAACCAAATCCCGTCGAATGTCCAGACTGCCGATAGCAAGGACATGCAGCGCCAGCAGACATTGGATCTCGCGGACTATCTGAACAATAACTTCAGCGGCGTCAATGTCAGCGAAAGCGCTGACAACCCCTTTCAACTCGATATCAACTACCATGGGTTCACGGCGTCGCCGCTCTTGGGCACTCCCGAGGGATTATCCGTCTACGTGGACGGCGTGCGCATCAATGAATCCTTCGGCGACACCGTGAACTGGGATTTGATCCCACAGTCGGCCGTCTCGACCGTGACGCTCATGTCGGGCTCCAATCCTGTGTTCGGCCTCAATACGTTGGGAGGTGCACTCTCGGTCAAGACCAAGAGCGGACATGATGATCCGGGAACCGAGTTCGAAGCGTACGGTGGATCGTTCGGAAGGCGCTCCTTCGAAGGGGCAACCGGCGGAGAGTTCGGCAACTTCGACTACTTTCTTGCCGGAAATTACTTCGATGAGACCGGCTGGCGCGATAACTCCCCGACGCGGGTCCATCAAGGCTTCGGTAAGGTCGGCTGGCAGAACGACAAGACCGATATCGATTTGAGCTACACCTACGCGGACACCAGCCTCTATGGCAACGGAGCCACGCCCGTGAGCATGCTGGATTACCGGCGCGCGGCGAGCTACACGCCCGACTTCACGGCGAATCTTCTCAGGTTCGTGAACCTCACCGGGACGCAGTTTTTGACGGACAAGCTGCTCTTATCCGGCAACGTCTATTATCGGCATCTGATGACCGGCGCCGCCAACGGCAACATCAACGACAACTACCTGGCCAATTACACCGGACCGCCGTTCGACTGCACCGCACCGCCCGCGAGTCGGGCGAATCTGACCTACTGCGCGCCGGGCCAGAACGCCACGTCGCGCTTGCTCCAGCGCACCAAGGGCTTTGGCCTGCAGCTCACCGATTCACAGGATGTATTCGGCTGGACCAACCAAGCCATTCTCGGCGCCGACTACAATGACTCGAACGATACGTTTTCCCAGTCGTCCCTCTTCGGACAATTGACTTCGAATCGACACCTCATTTATGAAGCGAGCCCCTTCAACGATGAAACGGTCATTTCGCTCACCGGCGGCAACAAAATCTATGGGGCCTATCTGACCGACACGCTCTCGCCGGGCAAACTGTTACATTTCACGCTCTCGATCCGCTACAACCGAAACACGGAGACGCTCACCGGCTACAGCATCGATACCGACCTCGGCGATTTCGGCGCGGGTTTCGATCAAGCGAGTCCCCTGAAAGGCGACCACACCTTCAGCCGACTGAATCCCGCTTTCGGATTGACGGTGACGCCGACCGATGCCCTGACCTTCTACGCCGACTACAACGAGGCGAGCCGTGCGCCGACGGTCATCGAGCTCGGCTGCGCCAATCCCGCAGCGCCCTGCGGACTGCCCAATGCCTTCGCAAGCGATCCGGATTTGCGGCAAGTGGTCGCTCGAACTGTGGAGGTGGGCGCACGCGGCAATCGCCCGGATCAACGGCTGACGTGGAGCGCGGATGTGTTCCACACGGTCAACAGCAATGACATCCAGTTTGTTACGACCGGCACCAATGCGGGCTATTTCGACAACGTCGGCAATACGCGCCGGCAGGGCCTTGACCTGTCGCTGGGCGGCAAGGAAGGCGGATTGAATTGGCACCTCACGTATAGCTTCGTCGACGCCACGTTCCAGTCGAATTTTGCGGTCGGCGCCCAGTCAAACAGCACCGCCAATGCCGGCAATCTGATCGCGGCCTCCGGTGCTTACCTCCATGGAGATGAGAACAACGCCAATCAGGCCGGGGGCACGAATGGTGCGGGAGCGTACATCTCGGGAACCGGCTGGATTCCCGGATACACCGTGGTCAATCTGCAGAGTACCTACCACGTTACGAAGCGCGCCGAGATCTTCGCTCGCCTCGTCAACCTGTTCGACAAGCAATACGCCACCGCCGGATTTCTAACCACGAGTTCCTTCGAGCCGAATGGCGCCTTCATTCCTGACCCCAATAATCGGTCCCACGAGAACGCAGTGGCTCCCGCGGCGCCGCGGGCGATCTGGGTCGGGATGAGGGTACGCTGGGAGTAACGATACACGGCATCGCCTCGCGACTCACCGTCGCGCTGTGCGACATTATTTCGAGCGTGGTTTCGGCATGTTCAGGGGACACTACGCAATTGACCGACGCCAGATGATCAAGGACGCGGCGGCGGCACCCGTGGCAAACAGGCCGACGGGCCACATCTCATTGACGACAAACGCTGCATCCACGCCGCGCAATAGGAGTCCACGCACGATGCGCAGGTAATGCGTCAGCGGCAGGATCTCGCCGAGCC
>WNFT01000696.1_pt1 | contig 35468 bp, 26 predicted proteins | sample 5400191 | NCBI WGS metagenome assembly WNFT01 (sample SAMN13153359, study PRJNA577476) | soil metagenome | isolation source: 80 cm saprolite under Madrone tree | place: USA:California | collected 2016-06-14 | reverse complement strand
GAGCAGCTCGCCAACAGCAAACGGCTTATTTACGAAATCGTCTGCGCCGGCGTCCAGCGCAGAAATCTTGTCCTGCTCGCGCGAACGGACGGATAACACAAGGATCGGCAAGAGCTTGTTCCACTGGCGCACCTGATGGATGATTTCGATTCCATCCTTATCCGGAAGACCAAGATCGAGAATAATGGCATCCGGCTGGCATGAAGCAATCGTCTTCATGCCTTCCATGGCTGTGCTGGCCTCCCGCAAATTGTAGCGTTCCAGCGAAAGTGTGGTTCTCAGAACCCGCCGAATTTCAGGGTCATCTTCAATGAGGAGGATTTCTGCTGGAAGATCCGGTGCAGCGTGGTCCGTCATGCCAGTGAACTTTCCGGCAGCTCGCCAACTTCCGGCGGAGCACCGCCGATCGGGAGTTCGAAGCGTATGACTGCTCCGCCGTCCGGAGCAGTTTCTGCGGCAATGGTGCCTTCGTGCCCATGGACGATCGCGCGGCAGATCGCGAGGCCGAGGCCAAGTCCGCGAGCACCGTCGGTCTTTCCTCTGAAGAACTTATCGAACACGCGTTTCTCGTCACCCGGAGAAAACCCTCCACCATGATCTCGAACAACTACGAAAATTCTGGAGTCAGCCTGCCCCGCAATGATCTCCAGGGCCGTACCCGCAGGCGTGTACTTGAGAAAGTTATCCAGAAGGTTGACAAATACCTGCTCGATGAGCACGTCATCGACGCAGATCAATGGCAGATCCGGCGGGATCTTGATTCTAACCGATCGGCCGCCGAAAGCATGTTCGAACCGTGTTGCAGCGGCGCCCACGATTTCCTCGAGCGGATACCAGTCCTTTTTGACGTGGACTCCGGCTTCGAGCCGTGTCATTTCCAGGAGATTGGTGATGATCCGGTTCATTCGTTCCGCTTCGGCGGCAATCCCGCCCACAAGTTCTCTGCGATTCACAGGATCCAGGCGATCCTCTTCCTCCAGAAGGCTTGTCGCCGCACCGTAGATTGCAGCGAGGGGCGTTTTGATGTCGTGCGAAACTGCCCTCAGCAGAGAATTTCGCATGCGTTCTGTCTGAATCGCAATTTCGGCGTCCCTGACGGCCGCCGTCTGGGAGCGCACTCGTTCAATCAACGTGGTGATGACCAGAGCCACCGCCAGCGCAACAACCACTCCGCCGTCTCTTGCCGATTCAGATGGGCTTTTGTCGAATTCTTTTCGAGTTGTACAATCGCACCATGATTACTCCCGAACGTTTCCGGCAAGGGTACTCGTGGGAACAATACTTCGCTCGCATTCGACGCAATAGTGAGCTGTTCCAGAAGTCATACGACTCTCTGGAATTGACCGACGAGGAAATCGAGTGGTTGCGGCGACTCGATCATACGACACACGTGATGGGCATTGGTGAAGACTGGTGCCCCGATGTGTACGGCAACCTCCCGGTAGTCGCCCGGATCGCTTCGTACAATCCAACGAAAATCGTGCTGCGGATATTCCCGCGCGACGAACAGGAAAACGGCGAATCCGCGCCCTACAGTGAAGTGCCTCGTTCACCCGACCCTTCGCGATTCAAGAACCACGACCTGATGAGTCATTACCTTTACGGTGAGAATCGAAGTATGTCGATTCCGGCTTTTGGCTTCTTTGACGAACATTGGAACGAATTTGGAAAATTCATCGGTGGCCGGCCAAGACTGTATTGGCACTGGATTCGCAAGATGGGCAAGCTGGAAGCCATTCAGAATCGAATGGGCGAGTTCGCAATCCATAATTTCGGGCGTGAGATGTTCTGGGAGATTCGACGACTGCTTGAAGCACACCCTGATTCGGGGACAGACGTATAAATCACCCAATTAGCTCGCACAGGGCTCGGCGAGCTATACTCTGCACTCCAAACATCGACAATTAGAGATTAAAGGAGGCCCTATGGCACGAAAGCTGTGTGTTGTCGCTATACTCCTGGCCCTCATCGTGGTGATGGGAGACACCACGCGTGCACAGGACGCTCGCAGCGTCCTGCAGGCCGCAGTGAGGGCCATGGGAGGTGCAAATGTGAAAACCATTCAGTATTCCGGAACCGGCTGGAATGCCGGGGTGGGTCAGAGTTTCAGCCCGCAGGACGATTGGCCGCGCTTTGAGGTGACACGCTACACACGCACCATCGACTATGATGCCAGGTCGTCGCGCGAGGAGTTCACCCGCAGACAGGGAAACAATCCGCCACGTGGAGGCGGGGGCACGCCGCTTCAGGGCGACCAGCAGCAAGTTGCGATCGTGAGCGGCAATTCTGCCTGGAACATGGATGGCCAGAATCCGGTACCGCAGACAGGCCAGTATCTAGCAGGGATTTCGGTTTCGGACTTCAGACAGCTCGACATTCTGTTGACGCCGCACGGATTCCTGAAGGCGGCACTGGCCGCGAACCCGACGGCCATCTCGTTGATGCTGCCGGCATCGCCGGGCGCTATCACGCAGAATGGAAAGGCGACGCTCGTCTCGTTCACTGCAATGGGAAAGTACAGAGTCAATGGGACCTTCAATGACCAGAACATGCTCGAACTCGTCCAAACGTGGGTTCCCAACCCTGTCTACGGCGACATGCTGTATGAGCTGCGCTACACGAACTACAAGGACTTCGGCGGCGTGAAGTTTCCTACCGTGCTCCATATCCATCAGGGTGACCCGCGGCTGAGTGTGGCCCATAACTCCATGGAGATCACGCTGACCAGCGTCCAACCGAACGTTAATGTTCCACGCGTGACCGTGCCCGATGCCATACAAAAGGCAACCGCGCCGGCCGTGCGCGCAGAGTCGCAAAAGCTGGCCGATGGAGTCTGGCTCATCGCCGGTGGCACTCACAACAGCGTGGCCGTCGACTTCCGCGATTTTGTAACCCTGATCGAAGCGCCGCTCAATGAGGAACGCTCGCTCGCTGTGCTCGCTGAAGTCACCAGGCTCATTCCGAACAAGCCGATTCGCTACGTCGTGAATACACATCACCACTTCGATCACTCCGGCGGCCTCCGCACTTTTCTCGCGCAAGGCGCCACGATCGTCACGCACCAGGCGAATAAAGAATATTACGAGCAGGTCCTGTTCAACCCGGCGCCGCGCACGCTGCAGCCGGACAGATTCTCCACTTACTATCCCTACTTTTCGGGAGGCAGACGGCCCCTGCCTATCGAGACAGTGAACCAGAAGTACGTTCTGAGCGACGGCGTGCGAACGCTCGATCTCTATCCGATGCCGGGACTGAACCACGCCGCCACCATGCTGATCGCGTACTTTCCAAAGGAAAGAATCCTGGTGAACGCCGATCTGTATTCACCACCTGCTCAGGGTGCACCGGTTCCCCCTCCGAACGCGAATATGAGAAGCCTCCAGCAGGCTATCCAGCGGCTTAAGCTAAACGTCGCGCAGCACGTACCGATCCATGGGACGCCCGGGCCGAATGACCAGTTCGTGCAGATTGTGGGAAGACAGGCAAACTGAAACACAAAGACACAAGAAGAATTTAGCCGCGAATTACGCGGCTAAATTCTTCTTTAAATCATCTCACGCGGCGCGGTGCCGGGAATCCGTTGGAGTAGGTCGTGTCGTAACGAATTCTCTTCCCGTCCTTGTCGAGGAATGCCATGGATTGCTGGAAGAGCACGGGCGGAGGTGAACCTTTGGGCACCGTCCCCTCCAGGATATAGAGGCGGTTTTCGTGCATAAAGAACGAAGCAAACGTACGGGACCCATCGGGATTGGCAAGATGCAGCTCGGTTCCTTCAACCCGGTCCGCGTTGGTGTAGACGAAATGTATGACCTTGGCGTCCCTTTTCAACAAATTCCAGGTCGCATAGACCGTCGCGCCGCGCAGATCACCCCTCGCATGATCGTTACAGGTGTCCCCTTCCCCACCGGCAGCCTTGCAGCTTTTTACTCGCTCTCCTTCTAATTTCTCTATGTTTGAGTAATCGACTACAGTGACGGAGTAGTGGCCCCGGGCATCGATCGTATACACGCGGCCTGGTAAGGTGATGCCATATTCCGACTGGTAGGTGATGTCCCGCGACATAGGTTGACCCGGCAAATTGACGGCGAAGAAATCTATCCGGTTTTCATACTCGATCCATTCCTGCGCGAAGACAGGCACCGAAATAAACAGGCTTAACGCTGCTGCAATAAGAGGAATCCGACGCATAGTTGATTCTCCCAAACTCCCGTCTTGTCGTAATTCGGATCTCTAGTTTGTTAGCTTTCCAGAATGAAGCACATACTATACCCGCGCCCCCGTTGCGGCGATATTTTTTTGCTGAGCTGGCTGAACTGAGGGAACAGACAAGAATATTCGAATCGACTCATTTAATTGACAACCTCACGTTACAGGGGAAACATACACCCACCGAACTTTCACGTCGACCTCGAGAAACCAATCATCAAATAGGAGGAACTATGTTCAGCGTCAAGAAAAGTGTGCTTTTGGCGGCGGCAGCGTTACTGATACTCGTTCCGGCAACCTCGCCCCTTGGTGGTGTTTCACCTGAGCAGAATGGAAAGATTCAAAAGAACGGATTCGATGTCGATATCGCAGCGTTTTTTGTGGCAATCGGGGAGGAATTCGCAACGTTTGAACCGACGAATCTGGGTGCCAGTGGAGATAGTGGCAACCGGGGCACGGGCGGAAACACTCAAGTGAATGATGGAACCCTGGATCACATACAGGTGTTCCCCGGCGCTCGCCCATATGTATTCTTCACCCAGAGTGAAACGTCCATCGCAGGCCATGGCAACGATCTTGTTGCCGCGTATAACACCTCGGCGGGCGTGCAGGCTGTACAACTGCCAAGCGGGGCCGTGAACTTCACACGTATACCTCTATCAGGATTCTCCCACTCCCCCGATGGAGGCCGAAGCTGGGTCAGCGGCTTCATTCCTCCGGTCCCGGGAAGTGTCGTTACCCTCGGTGATCCAGTCGTTGACACCGATCGCCGCGGCAACTTCCACTACGCCGGTCTGGGAAGGGATGCGCAGAACCGGTTCACGATACAAGTGAATAAGTCCACTGACGGAGGCGCCACCTGGAGCGACGCGGTTGTCGTTCAGCAGGACAATGGAGGAGATAAAGAGTGGCTCGCCGTCGGACGAGATCCGGTGATTCGCGGTCGAGACAACGTCTACGTCACGTGGACGAGCTTTCAGCCCGCGCCCGCTGGAGGATCTCAGCTCCGGTTCGGCCGTTCGATTGATGGCGGCGCAACATGGAGGGTGAAGACGATCTTTGCACCCGGGCAAAATCCGAATCCTGCGCTTCCGCAAAATGCCATTCAGTTCTCGGTACCGACCGTTGATCCAAAGACCGGAACCCTTTACATCCCATTCCTTCACTTCAGCAATGCCGATCAGGACTTCATCCGAATCCTGATCTCTAAAGACGCAGGAGAAACATTTTCGTTCGCGACGTTCAACGTTCCCGGCGCGCCTGATCCCACGCTGCTGCCGGTTACGTCAGCCGGCGAACTCGTCGATTGTGGAAGCGGAGGATTTCGGCTCACGATTCACGCGGGGCCAAACATCGGTGGCGGCCGTTTGGGGTTGCGCCGATTCGTTCGTTCGGCTCGGCTCGTTACTCAGCCTGCATTCGCCGTGCGTAACGGAGTGCTGTACCTTGCCTGGTCGAATTCAACGAGCTCTGTATTCGGCGATCCCACCTCAGGTTCAAATATTAAGTTCACGCGCTCCGATGATGGCGGACGAACCTGGACTCCCGTCATCACGGCGAACCCCACGGTTGCTGCCGACGTGCATCATCTGTTGCCATCGCTGGATGTGTCCGGCAATAGCGATGATGACAATGAAAATGAAGGAGACGATGTCGGTAACGACCAGGGCGGTAACGACGAAGCGACGAACGTCCACATCGGGTACTATACTCAGCACACGGACGGGACCATTGACTTGGATCTGGCGAACTCTTCGAATCGTGGACGCTCCTTCCCGGCCAGCCGTGTCGCGCGGGTCACGAGCACCTCGACAACTTTGGCCCCCACGAACATTCCGCTCGCCGGTTTCGCCACGACGAACTATGACCGGATAATCGCTGCTTGTTACAACCTGGGTGAGTACATTGGCGTGAAGCACGAGGGTGACAAAGTTCACGTACTTTGGGGCGATGGCCGTAACCTGCTGACTGAACCGGTCCATCCGCTAAACCCGCTTTCCGGTCAGACCCATCCCCAACAGGACGTGTTCTACAAGGCTTTCAAGAAATCGGACGATAAGTGAAAGGAATTGAAGGCGGCGACAGGAAGTCGCCATTTCACGAGCAAGTTCACAACCGTGAGGGTCGTGACGAAATACGTCAATAAATAAATGGTCGCGTTATCACTCGTATGACCGATCGGCTGGCCGGATGCCGTTTTTCGCGAACTTCGTCCGGCTGGCGGGACTGATCAGGAGGGTGACGAAGGCTCTGGCCGCTTGAGAGATGTTATTCCGGTGCCAGAGCGAGTAGGTCGTGGCCAGCTCAAGCTCCCTGGGGAAAGGGGCGGCCACGGCATCGCGGCTGGCCTGCAGAATTTCGGGGACCTGCGTAACCCCGATGTCGAACTTTTCTTCGAGGACGAGACGCATGGTCTCCACGCCATCTTTGGCGACCGTGGCTTTCCGAAGAACTTCGTCCTTGATGCCCAACGACTCAATCACCTTCATGAAGTGAATTCCCACCGTTGCGCCGCGGGCGGGATCGGAAAAAGAGATACGCTTCGCGGCAAGTAAAGCGGCTTTCAGCTTTTCCGGGGTTGAAATATCGGGTTTTGCGGATCCTGGCGGAAAGGCAAGCCCGGCGAGCGAGTCGCCCAGGCGATAAGTGGTTCCATCCTTGAGCCTTCCCATCTTTTCGGCGTCGGCGATCAGCGTCTGCGCTGTGACCAACAACACTGCTTCCGGATCGTCGCGAAACTTTTGTTCCGTGGCGCCGGCGGCATCGAAGACGAGCCTGACCCTATGGCCCGTAGCGGCTTCGTATTGAGCGGCAATTTCGCCAAAAGGAGTTTTGAAGGCTGCCGCCGCGTAGACTTTCAGATCTTCACCGAATACCGGCGTGCCAAACAGTGTGACGAGCAGAATCGACAGAACCGTTTTCATGTGTTGCTTTCACGGTGGATCATACACGGAAAAAATCTCAGTTGCCAGGGCAGACGCACCTCAAAGTGGGCGGACTGCCCCAGCGAGTCCAGAAGCGTTTCGTTAGCGGAGCGGAGGCGGAAGCACCCTGTTAACCTGCTTTTGATCCCCTCCCCATCGCGCGCATTACGGGCGTAGTGCAGCAAGGCAGGGAGTCGCTCAGGAACAATCGTTCCCGAATCAGGGACGATTGTTCCTGAATTGATGAGGTCCACCCCCGCAAGTCAGATGAGATGCGCAAGGACGCGCAGCTACTGGACGGGCTCTCCCCGATCCGTCTGGCCATCGATCTCCGGCAAAAACTGATCGTTTCGGCCGCAAGCCTCGGGCGGCGGTAGTCGCCACGCCGGCAGCGCCTCCCGAAGCGGCGCCGTCCGCTCCAGCACCCGCTCCCGGCAGCCACAACGCATGATGCGTGACTGTTCAACAGCCATGAAGCCGGCAAAAACCGGCTTCATGGCAGACCCATCTCCCTCCCTCGAACCCCAAAGAGTCGCGAGCCTCACTCGGAGTGAGGCTCGCGACACTTTTTCCTTCGCTCGCGTCACTTGGAGTGAGGCGAGCCTCCCTTCGAGTGAGGCGCACCACACTTTGAGCGCCGGCCGGCACTCTGAATGAACCGGGCACTGATCTGGAAAGCCGATGACCGTTTGCAGAATGGCGATTTCCTGATCAAGAACCGCATAGCGCCCATTCTGTTGACACGCGCAAGAAGGCCTGCGCTGTTCGAGAGACGTTAATTCTACCTGTCAGAACCGTGGATCGTATTTGAGCGTGGGCTGATGCGCGACTGCTTTAGCCCGCGTTCCTGGCGGTTCGCGAAAACCAACGAACGCGGGCTAAAGCCCGCGACTACATTTGAGGCACGCGCAATTCATCCACAGGTTCGATGACGGCCGTTCAAGATCGGCGATCATAGAGCGGCTACAGCAAGAGCCAAACGCTCGATTCAATAGTTTTGCAGCACAGAAATGACTTCCCCATCAAGCCGCGTGGCGTTGGCGCGATGGCCTGCGATGCGCGCGAGTGCTGCGGATCAGCTGAACGGTTGTTATGGCAGTGCCCAACACTGCAACCGCGAACAGGAAAATGCCAATGTATTCGAACGTGTCCGACTGGAGCCAGCCGATAATCTGCGGGCCATAATAGTAGGCGAGTAAGGCTTCTACCCCAAACCGGACCAGGCGCGTGAGGCCAAGCGTGAGGAAAAACAGGAATGTACTCACTCTTAAGGCGCCCGCCGCCAGGATGCATGCAGTAAAAGGAAACGGCGGCGGAATCAGATCCAGAACCGCCAGAGCTACAGCGCCCTTATCCTCGATCCGGCGGCGTATGCTTTCGAGACGGCCCTTGGGAACGAAGTGCTCGAGTCCCGCCTCGCCCAATCGTCGGCCGATGTAGAACGTCACCGCAGCGCCACACAGCGAGCCCCCGGAGGCCAAAATTGGATAAAGCCAGAATAATCCGCGGGAGCGCGAGGCCAGAATGATGACGGCAATATCCACAGACAATGGCATAAAAAAGAGCATTGTCGAATCCAGGGCCGCTATTAACCATAGGCCCCACCACGACATAAGGCCGCCAAAAATAGAGATCAAAAAGGACCGCATCATCGTGTAAACTAAGTATCCCGTTGCTCGAAACCCTGATCCATCCAGTGTTTCAGATCTTCCCAAAAAGGACGTTTCTTTTAATGCTTCAGCAATCTATGGCCCTTTGGATCGCCCAATATGGCTATCCAGCCATTTTTTTCCTGCTGGTCGGCGGGATCGTTGGTGTCCCCGTTCCGGATCAACTGCTGCTCGTCCTTTCCGGCTATCTGGTGCTCACCGGGGCTCTGAGCCTCGGACCGACACTTCTGGCTGCCGTGCTGGGCAGTATCGTAGGAATTACTCTCAGTTACGCTCTTGGCCGTTGCTCTGGCTCGTATCTTTCAAAGGTCCGTTTTGCGAATACACGCCTCCAGAACGCCCGCAAGTGGTTTGAGCGTTTCGGTGGCTGGACCCTGGTTTTTGGTTATTTCATTCCAGGAATTCGAAACCTGATCGGGTTCACATCGGGAATGATGCGCCTGAGAGTGCAGTACTTCGCCCGCTATGCCTATGCTGGAGCCATCGTCTCGTCCTTGACTTGCGTTTGCGCAGGCTACTTTCTGGGGACCCAGGCGAACTGGATGCTGGCCTCGGTAGGCCGGGTCGCGCTGGTCCCTGTCGGCGCAGCCAGCCTGTTTCTTGTCCGCAAAGCGATGCGGAACGCCGGTGTTGAAGCTCCCACTCCGTGAGCTGACGCCGGCTCACTCGTAGCGCAATGCCCGCAACGGAGCAAGTTTCGCCGCCCATCTTGCCGGGATCCAGCAGGCGACCAGTGCTGCTGCGAGCGTGACACCGGCGACGATGGCAAAGGTGGCAGGATCCCTCGGACTGACCGAAAAGAGTAGAGCCGAGAGAAATCGACCGATGGCCAGCGCTCCAACAATCCCGGCACCAAGCCCAATCGCAACGGGCCAGAGCCCCTGGCGCAAAACCATCATCGCCACGTCCGCCGGTTTGGCGCCAAGGGCCATGCGAATACCGATTTCATTCGTCCGACGGCTCACCGAATAACGAAGCACGCTGTAGGTTCCAAGTGCTGCCAACACGAGCGCGGATGCCGCGAAGGAAAGCACGAGCAGAGTCTGAAGCCGGCGCTGCGCAACAGAATTGCTTTCGATCTGCGTCATGGTCTGGATTTCAGCGATCGGAACGTCCGGATCGAGCGACTTGACGCTTTCTCGAAGAATTCCGATGGCCTGCCGGGAATCCGAGCTTGTGCGTATTGCAATGGATCCCGTTTCAGGCGCCCTCTCCCACAACGACACATATACGATCGGCTCGGGTTCTTTGTCGATGCCCGTACTCCGGACATTGCCGGTAACGCCCAGGACTTCAAACGCAGGTTCCGCCGGCGCCGCACGGCGAAATCGTTTGCCGATGGGATTCTCTCCTCGCCAGATCTTCTCCGCCGCGCCCTGGGACACCACAGCAACGCGCCGCGGATAATCCGTCTCCTGAATCGACCTGCCGCTGTACAGCGGAATGCCCATGGCGCGAAGATAATTCGGTGAGACCGTGCGGTAACGAAGAATGGGCCTCTCCGCAAGCGGTCTCGTATCACCTTCAATGGTGACAATATCCGCCCAGGCGTCACCCTGAAGTGGAAGGACTGAAATGACACCGGCAGCGATCACGCCGGACTGTGCCTCAATCCTGCTGGTCAGGTCGCGATAGAACTCCCGCCTTTTTTCTTTGTCCGGGTATCGCGTGTTCGGAAGACTGATCTCCGCCGTGAGAACATTCTGCGCGTCAAAACCGCGGTCCACTTCGCCGAGGTGGATGAAACTCGTAATAAGCAGTCCCGCTACGATCAGGAGCGCCGCACTGAGACCGACTTCAACGGCAACGAGACCTTCGCGAATTCTCAACTTGCTCCGGCTCTCGGTGAGCGACCGGCCGGCTGTGCGCAACGATTCCTGCGGATCCGCACGCATCAATCGAAAGGCGGGAAGGATGCCGAACAGAAGGGCAGTTCCAACGGCAAGCACAATCGCGAACGCCAGCGCATGGGAGTCGATGCTCACTTCGTCAACCCGCGGTAGATCAATGGGAGCAACGATAACGAAGGCCCGGACGAGGGTGTAAGCGAGACCAACACCCAGAGCGGCTCCCCAGGAGGCGAGCAGGAGACTTTCGGTCAGCACTCCACGGAAGATGCGGCCTCGGGATGCCCCAAGAGCAGCCAGGATCGCAGTATCGCGGCCGCGCGCCGTCGCACGCACCAGCATCAGGTTTCCCAGGTTGAGGCATGCAATCAACAGCACCGTGCCAACCGCCGCAAGCAGCAGCAAAAGGCCGGAGCGGCCTCGCTCAACGACCTGATCCTGAAGAGGAACCAGAACCCCGAAAAGGTCCCACGGCACCCGTTGCCCATCGCTGGTCTGGAACCGCGTGGCAATTTCGGCCTGTATGACATTCAGTTCCGCCAATGCCTGCCGGGGCGTCTTGCCTCGAGGCAATCGTGCGACTGCAGTGTAGTTGTGGTCTCCGACCCACCCGGACTGATCTTTATCGATGGGCCAGGGCTTGTACACGTCAACGCGCTCGCGAAAAGTGGTTCCGACTGTGGGCCGCAGGTGATATCGGAAGCTTGGCGGCAGGACTCCAACGACGACGTGTGAAACCCCGTTCAGACGGATCGTCTGCCCGACAATCGAGGGATTCCCACCGAATCGACGGCGCCACAAGGCGTCGCTCAGTACAACGACGTTCTCTTTTCCGTCCTGGCCTTCCTCGGAAACGAATGTCCGGCCAACCTGAGCGGATGTGCCGAAAACCGAAAAGAAGTTCGATGTCACCCGCGCGGCTGAGACGCGTTCCGGATCGCCTTCACCCGTGAGGTTGAATTCCTGCTGATTGGACAGAGCGACATCTTCAAAGCAGGAACAGCGGCTCTTCCATTCTCTGTAATGCCACGCATTAACGGGAAGCTGTGGCGCAAACTGGGTCAATTGCGGAACGACTTCCTGTATAGCGAAGAGCCGCTCGGGCTCCTGAAAAACGAGCGGCCGAAGCAGCACACTGTTGACTATGGAGAAGACCGCAGTGTTTGCGCCGATCCCCAGGGCCAGGATGAGAATTGCCGCCACTGTGAAGAAACGGTCGTGAAGAAGTCTCCGCCAGGCCTGACGAACGTCTTGAGCAAGGGTGTCGAAGTGCATGTAAGCCATACGTCAACGAGTCATTTGAGGTTCCAGATTTTAGCGAGAGAAGAATTTTGAAATTGGACGAATCCTGCATCTCAAATCCGAAATCCGAAATCTCGAATTGGACTGCTGTCCTCCGCGGTCAGTCCAATCTGCTATTTCGGATTTCGGATTTGAGATGCAGGATTCGTCCAATTTCAAAATTCTCCCGGTGTCCTCACCCGGTCCGCGGTTCCTGCTGGCTGCAGCAGTGGATGGTCCCCAGGCCATAAACCATGGCGGTGGAGCGGACACCCAGCACGCGGCGGTTCGGGAAACACTTCTGAATGACGTCAAGCGCGCGTTTATCGTTGGCATGGCCGAAGACAGGAACCACGACGGCACCGTTGCCGATGTAAAAATTCGCGTAGCTGGCCGGGAGGCGCCCTTCAGGGCCGTTAACAAGCCCGGGCATGGGAAGCTTCATGACGTTCAGGCCGAAGGAGACGAGACGTTCGTAGTTGTCCCTGAGGATTTTGTAGTTCTCATCGGAAGGGTCATCGTCGATAGCGCAAACGACCGTCTTCGCATCAACAAAGCGGGCGATGTCGTCGATGTGGCCGTCGGTGTCGTCACCGACGATTCCTTCTTTCAGCCAGAAAACCTTCGACACATTGAGATAGTCTTTCAGATAATTCTCAATCTCCTCGCGGCTGAGCTTCGGATTTCGGTTCTTGTTCAGCAGGCACTGTTCGGTGGTCAGCACCGCGCCGGCTCCGTTGACCTCGATCGACCCCCCTTCCAGAACGATGCCGGGTTCGAACATGCGCAGACTCAGACGGCGATTCAACTCGTACGGAATCTTGTTGTCGGCAATCAGATCCTCGTATTTGTTTCCCCACGCATTGAAAGTCCACTTCACCATGGCTAGATCGCGCGCGCTGTTATTAACCACGAAGGTCGGTCCATAATCGCGAATCCAGGAATCTTCAGTGGGAATCTGGAAGAAGATGACCTGCGCGAGAGCTACGCCGGCTCGTTTCAGCGTGCCGCGAACGCTCGCTTCAGCATCGGCGTTCCTGACCAGGAGCTTGATCTTCTGATCCGGGTGCAGCGTGGCGATGATCTCAACGTACGTGCGTTCGACGTCGGTAAGCATGCCGTCGGGCCAGGTCAGTTCGTTGTGGGGCCAGGAGAGCCAGATCGCGTCCTGCGGCTCCCATTCCGCAGGCATGCGGTAACCCAGGCCTCGGGGTGTGATTTGGCTCATCGAACGAGGTCCGTATAACTCTGCGGGCGCCGGTTGTGAAGAAATCTCCAACCTTCCTGAGAGACGGCGATCCGGCCGAGGTCGATCTTCGCTACGAGCACTTCTTCATTCGAATGCGAAGCACGGGCGAGCACTTCGCCAAATGGATCTGCGATAAAGGACCCACCCCAGAATCGCAAACCACCCTCGCGGCCGACGCGATTCACCGCGGCAACGAAAATTCCGTTCAGTGAAGCATGGGCCCGCATTGCATTTTCCCAGCGCTTTGCCGAGAAGGGTTCGTCGCGCCGCAGTTCTTTGAACCATCCGATGGCCGTTGGATAGAAGATCACCTGCGCACCCTGGATAGCGTTCACGCGCGCCGCCTCCGGGTACCACTGGTCGTAACAAATCAATGGAGCGACAATGGTCTTGCCGGTTTTCACCTGCACGTATCCCAGATCCCCGGGCGAGAAGTAATACTGTTCGTAATAGTTCGGATCGTGGGGGATGTGCATCTTGCGGTACGTGCCGGCCAGCGCCCCGCTGGAATCGTAGATCAGCGAGGTGTTGTAGAACTTTCCGCCGGCAGCCCTTTCGTAGATCGAACCTCCGATCAACACCACGCGATTCGCCGCCGCGCATTCGGAAAGAAACCGCGAAAGTCTTCCCGGAACCGATTCGGCGAGTTCAAAGAACTTGTCATCCTTGATCTGGGCGAAGTAACGGTAGGCGAAGAGTTCCTGAAGGCAAACGATCTCTGCCCCTTTTCGCGCTGCCTGCTTCACGAAGCCGGCAGTCCTCTCGAGATTCTCTTCGACGTTTTCCCCAGCTTTCGCCTGGATGAGGCCGATCTTGATGAGGTTCTTGCTCATCTTAAGGGATGAGCACGATCTTGCCGTAAGAGCCGGGCTCCAGCACCAACTTGTGGGCCTGGGGTGCTTCGGCCAGTGGCAACTCGCGGCCGACGATCGGACGCAGTGTTCCATTTTCGAGGCCGGCAACAATTCCGGCATGACTGGATGCGAGATCGGCGTCGGTGGCGGCCCAGAGTATCAGGCCCACGATCGAGGCTTCGCGGATCATGGCGTCGCGTGGATTGATTTCGATCGTTCCGCGATTGCCGACCACGACAACGCGGCCGCCCTGAGCCAGCATCGTGAGATCCTTTGCCAGATTCACATTGGCCAGCATTTCAACGATCACGTCGACGCCCCGGCCTTCGGTTATAGCCATGATCTGATCGGTATGATCCTGTTCGCGATGATCCACCACGTGATGCGCACCCTCCTGCTTCACGAGAGCACGGCCCTTGTCGGTCCCCGCTGTTCCAATGACGGTCAATCCGCTCGCGCGGCCGAATTGAACACAGGCAGTGCCGACACTTCCGCTGGCGCCGTGAACAAGGATGGTTTCACCCGGCTTCGCGTACGTGCGCTGGAACAACGCGCGAAAGGCAGCGCCGTAAGGAACGCCCAGGGCCGCACCCTGAGCAAACGAGATTTTTGGAGGCAAAGGATGTACGCGTGACTCCTCAGCCAGCGCCAGTTCGGCGTAAGTTCCCGTGATGGTGCCATTCGTATAGACGCGGTCGCCCACCTTCACACGCTTCACTTCTGCCCCGACAGCTTCCACCACGCCACCCGCGTCAGTCCCAGGCGTGTAAGGAAGACTGGGCTTCCGTGCGTAAACGCCGGCGCGAATATATGTATCGACCGGATTGACACCCGCGGCCTTTATTCGCACCAGCACCTGGCCCCGCTCCGGTTTTGGATCGGGCATCTGCTGGATCTTCAACACTTCGGGTCCGCCAAAATCGTGCACGCGAATCGCTTTCATATGAGTTCTCCTATGGTGTCACCTGGGCAGGTCGTCTTGACATCTCCTGCTTTTGCTTCTCGACCATGCGGGCGACTTCGGCCAGAAGTTTTTTCGCGTCATAGACGATGCCGTCCTTGATCGTCCATTTCACTCCTCCGACACGTTCCACCCTGCCCGTCTGATCCTTCAACCTCACTGCGCCGGTTCCGTAGAGTACCTTCAGATTCTCCAGCGGATTCTGATCGACGATCACCATATCCGCCAGCAAACCTTCCCGCACGATCCCAAACTCGATCGGCTTGTTTTTCGGCGCCGCGAGCGTCAGTGCGCCATTCATCGTGGCCGCCTGAATGACTTCCAGCGGATGGAGCCCCGCTTCCTGCAGCAACTCCAGCTCCTGAACGTATCCAAAACCATAGGTGTTGTAGATGAATCCCGAATCCGAGCCTGTCGTGATGCGGCCGCCCATACGCTTGTAGTCATTCACAAGGCGGAACCACATCTGGTAGAAGTTACGCCACGCGATTTCGTCCGCCGTGGTCCAGTTGAAATAGAAGGAGCCGTGATTCTCGCGGTCCGGCTCGTAATACTGCAACAAAGAAGGAAGGACATATTTATCATTCCAGTCCGCGTTGCGCATGCGCATTACATCTCGTGCTGCCACGTAGGACGTGAATGTCGGATCGAAAACTGTTCCCAGGGCGAGGTGTTCCTTCAGGTACGCGTTCCATTCCGCGCTGCCGGGCGGATAGATCTTGTCCCAGATCTGCGCGACCTGCGCGAATCGCATCTGCTCATCATATTGGTTATGGTCGGCCGGGAACGGTTGAACCCGATAATCCTTCAGCAAGGCTTCGAAATGGCCGTAGAAGTGAGTGACGGTTCCCAGTCCCAGACGCGCTGCGTCGAGCGCATTCATCTGCGCAACACCCTCCTGCGAGAGATGCGCCGTGGATCCCATGCCGAACTTCCTCGCTTCATCGAGAAGCGCGGCCATGATATCCGGCGGATAGGAATCGAGCTTCAAGCCGTCGATGCCGTTGTTTGCGGCCCAGCGGACCCACGCGCGAGCCGTATCGGGTGCCGTAACGGGTCCTTCATTCCACTCGGTGCCGGGCCGCTGATAATTAACGATGCGAGGCGCAACGATCTGGTTGCGGGCGCTGCGATCCTTTTCCTTTGTCGTAAATTCATTCGATCCGAGCGGTACACCGCGGATAGTCGTGACCCCATGCGCCAGCCAGAGCTTGAATGCGTATTCGGCACCGGCGTTCTTGGGCGCGCCGCCCGCGTGGGCATGCATATCGACAAAGCCAGGAAGAACATACATACCGGCCGCGTCGATTTCGAGTTGCGCATTCTGCGGCGCTCTGTTCGGCCGCATCGGCACGCCGGGGGTTCCCGCCAGCCGGATAGCTCTGATCCGGTTGTTCTCGACAACGATGTCTACCGGTCCACGGGGCGGTGCTCCGGTTCCATCGATGAGTGTCGCGCCCCGAATGACGAGCGTTCGATAGGGACCGGCTCCTTCACCGCCGCTCCGGTTGGGCGCGGGAATGAGAGCCCCCTGCCTTTGCTGCGCGAAAACGAACGGCGCCAGCGAGATGACGGCCGCAAGCAAGATCACAAGACGGGTCCTTCGCATGCCTCCTCCGAATGCAAATTCTATAGCACTTGCGTCTCGCGAGATAATAGGCGCTTTGTGCATTTCGCCTATTCCATATTTCGGATCGTCATCATCGACCTGGTCCTGAGCGGCGACAACGCCGTCGTGATCGGGATGGCCGCGCACCGGCTGCCTCCGCGGCAGCGTCGAACGGCCATATTGTTTGGTGGCACCGCTGCCATCGTCCTGCGGATCACACTCACGGTTATTGCCGCTCTTCTTTTGAGGATTCCCGGGCTGCAGCTCGGCGGAGGCGCGTTGCTGATATGGATCGGTTTCAAACTTCTGAAGGAAGAAGAAGAAAGTCATGAGGGCATCAAGGTTGCCGCCAGCATGCGCGAGGCCATCATCACCATTCTGATTGCCGATTTCATCATGAGCACGGACAACGTGCTCGGTGTTGCCGCCGCCAGCGAGGGCGACCTGAGACTACTGATTTTCGGATTGGTCCTGAGCATGGCCATTCTGATGTGGATGGGCAGCCTGGTTGCAAACCTCATCAACCGATTCGCCTGGCTTTCATACGTCGGCGCTGCCGTCATCGCCTGGACCGGCGCCCTGATGGTGTTCGAGGATCCTTACGTGGTGAGGCACGCACCGTGGATCAATCGCACCATTGTTTACGGCGTGTCCGCCGTGATCACCATCGCTGTCCCCGCCTTCGCACACTGGTTCCATCGCGGACGACAGAAGTAGTACAATCCCTCCCACTCACTGTAGCGGCGGTCTATGACCGCTGGCGATATCACAATTCCGGATCGCCGGCGGTCATAGACCGCCGCTACAACTATTTCAGGAGCACAATCGTGAAAATATCAGACATGCTGTTGCCGGAATTCGACCAGGAGATGGCGAGTACTCGCAAATCTCTCGAACGCATACCTGAAGACAAATTCGGATGGAAACCACACGAAAAATCGATGCCGCTCGGAAGGCTTGCAGGACACCTTGCCGAAATGCCCGGATGGGCCGTTATGAGCATCGAAAAAGATTCCCTGGACATCGCCCCTCCGGGCGTTCCTCCTCCGCAGGCCACCGTCGCGAAATCGCGACAGGAGGTGCTGGATCTGTTCGATAAGAACAAGAATGAAGCGCGTGCGGCGATCGCGAAGGCAAGCGACGATCATCTGATGAAAAACTGGTCGTTGCTCAGGGGCGGACAAACGATCATGGCGATGCCGCGCACCGCGGTTCTTCGAGGTTTTGTGATGAACCACATGATTCATCACCGCGCGCAACTCGGCGTCTATCTGCGTTTGAATAACATCCCGGTGCCGTCCATCTACGGCCCGTCCGCAGACGAAGGACAGATGTAGCGGCGGTCTATGACCGCCGACAATACGACAACTTGCGAGATCGCCGGCGGTCATAGACCGCCGCTACAGTTTACGTTGTGTAGTCGGCGTTGATCCGAATGTAGCCGTCGGTGAGGTCGCAGGTCCAGATGCGTGCCACTCCTGAACCGGAGTGAAGAACGACGCGAATTTGAATCTCGCGTTCCTTCAGTTTTTGTCGTGTCATGTCGAGGGTCTTCTCGGAAATCGGGACACCGCCGATGTAAATGTCCACGCGATCGGAGCTCAGCGGCACACCGGAGTTCCCAATCGCTCCGACGATCCGTCCCCAATTCGGATCGGCCCCATAAATAGCCGTTTTCACAAGCGGTGACCGCGCGATCGTACGCCCGATCGTGCGGGCTGCTTCGTCGCTCGGCGCTCCTTCAATATTCAGTTCCACAAACTTTGTTGCGCCTTCGCCATCGCGCACGATGGCTGTCGCAAGCTCAGTGCAAACTTCACGAAGTTTCTCGCGGAAGTCGCCGGCAGGCGGATGTATCCCGGAAGCTCCATTCGCGAGCACCACGACCATGTCGTTCGTGGAGGTGTCGCCGTCCACCGAAATGCAGTTGAACGAGTGGTGGACCGCATACCGGAGCGCAGCGTCCAACTCCGGATGGGTCACGGCCGCATCCGTCATCACAAACGACAGCATTGTGGCCATGTCGGGATGAATCATTCCCGCGCCTTTAGCCACGCCTGTAATGCGCGCCCCGCCCACTTCTGCAGTAGCGATTTTCGGAACAGTGTCCGTGGTCATGATCGCGCGCGCCAGCAGATCGATGTTTGTGGGGCTGAGATTGGAGATTAGATCCGGAATCGCTGTCTGGATCCTGGATACCGGCAACGGACGGCCAATCACCCCCGTCGAGGAAACCAGAACATCCCTCGGGTCGCACGCGAGCCCGCGCGCCAGCGCTTCCACGCATTCCTGAGCCGCATGAATCCCCGCTTCGCCTGTCGCCGCGTTCGCGTTTCCGGAGTTTACGAGCACGGCTCGAACCTGATGGCCCGATGCCGTAAGATGCCTCCTGGTGAGGATCAGCGGCGCGGCGATAAAGAAGTTTTGCGTAAATACGGCCGCAGCGACGGCGGGAGTTTCCGAGCAGATCAATGCAAGATCGAGCATGCCGTCGGACTTGATGCCGGCAGCCACCGCAGCAGTCTTGAATCCCCGTATAATCATCGCATGAACCTCTTGGCCTCTTTGTTAAGCCTGAGCCTGATTCTCATCTCCGGCGGCCTGCCCGCACGTCAGATTTCCGGCGGACGCCACTGCGTCGAACCTGGAAAAGGGCAGTTTCTCATACTCGTGGGCAGCGCCGGCCTGTTGGGCGTCTTTGGACACGACCACACCATCGAAGCAAAGGAGATTACCGGATGCGCCGACGTTAACGAAGCGGATTTGACGCGGTCATCGGTCGAACTCACGTTCGCCGCCAACAAGATCACCGTGCTCGATCCGAAAGAGAACCCGAAGGACCGCACTCAAGTTCAGCAAACCATGGAGACGGATGTCCTGCGCGTTCGGGAATTTCCTTCCATTCGTTTCCACTCCACCGCCGTGCGCCGGGATCAAAACAAAACGAACGGACTGGTTGTCCAGGGTCAGCTCACCATCCGGGACCGGACACAACCTGTCGCCATTCCTCTGGAGGTTGCCCGCGGCGAAAACGGATTGATCCGCGTGAAGGGCGAATACTCGTTCCGCCAGACCGCATTCGGGATTGAGCCGGTGAAGGTGGCGGGAGGAACCGTTCGCGTCAAGGACGAACTCAAGGTCCGATTCGAGCTCTCCTTGAAGTAGAAGAATTTTCAGCCGCGGATTACGCGAATTACGCGGCTGAAAATCTTTTTCCTCAGTCCAGAGTAAAGCATAATGACCGGATTCGGAGGTTCCCATGAAACGCGCGCGGTCTCTGAGCGTCACCCTGCTCCTGCTTCTATCCCTTCTGCCGGCCTATGCCGCCCAGGCGCCTGTAGCGCTGCCGCAGGGTGTAGAGCGGATAACGTCTGTGGAAGGTATTAACGAATATCGCCTCCCGAACGGGTTGCGTGTTCTGCTTTTCCCTGATCCCTCGAAACCCACAGTAACCGTGAACATCACATATCTCGTCGGGTCGAAGCACGAAAACTACGGCGAGACCGGAATGGCGCATTTGCTCGAGCACCTGCTGTTCAAGGGATCGACGAAGCATACCAACGTTCCAAAGGAACTCCAGGATCACGGATCACGGCCGAACGGAACCACGTGGTTTGACCGCACGAATTACTTCGAAACGTTCCAGGCCTCGGACGCCAATCTGGAGTGGGCCCTCGACCTCGAAGCGGACCGCATGGTGAATTCTTTTGTAGCGAAGAAGGACCTCGACAGCGAAATGACCGTGGTTCGGAACGAGTATGAATCCGGTGAGAACTCGCCGATGAACGTTTTGCAGGAGCGCGTGATGTCGGCGGCATATCTGTGGCACAACTACGGCAAGTCCACGATCGGCGCGCGCAGCGACATCGAAAATGTTCCGATCGACCGGCTCCAGGCTTTCTACCGGAACTACTACCAGCCGGACAACGCGATTCTGCTTGTTGCAGGAAAGATCGATGAGGGCAAGACGCTCGGCCTCATCAACCGGTACTTCGGGGGAATTCCGCGCCCTCAACGTGTGCTCCAAGCCAACTACACGACCGAACCCGTTCAGGACGGCGAGCGTAGTGTTACTCTGCGCCGGGTCGGAGACGTTCAAGGCGTAGTCGCTGCGTACCACATTCCGGCCGGATCGCATCCGGATTTCGCCGCATTGGACATGGCCGCCGAGATTCTCGCGGACAGCCCGTCGGGGCGGCTGTACAAAGCTCTCGTCGAAACCAAAAAGGCCGCCACCGTTTCGGGCGGAACCTACCAGCTCAGGGAACCGGGCCTGGCCATTTTTGATGCGTCGGTCCGGAAGGAATCGTCGCTCCAGGATGCGCGCGACACGCTGCTGGCTACCGTCGACGCGATTGCATCCACTCCATTCACAGCAGAAGAGGTCGAAAGGGCCCGCGCACGAATGCTGAAGAACATCGAACTGCTCCTGAACAGCTCCGACCGCGTGGGATTGCAAATCAGCGAATGGGCCGCGCTGGGCGATTGGCGCCTGCTATTCATGAATCGCGACCGCCTGAGAAAAGTCACGGTTGAAGATGTGCAGCGGGTCGCCAGGAACTATTTCAAACCGGACAACCGAACTGTCGGTCTTTTCATACCTACCGATAAGCCGGACCGCGCCGAAATACCGGGAGCGGTGGACCTCGCCACGATGATGAAAGACTACAAGGGCGATCCAGCGCTGTCGCTCGGCGAAGCTTTCGATCCGTCGCCGGAGAACATCGACAACCGGACCCAGCGCGTGACATTGCCCGGCGGCATGAACCTGGCGCTCATTCCGAAAGAAACCCGCGGCGACGTCGTCTCGGCAAGCCTGCGCCTCGAGTTCGGCGACGAAAACAGTTTGAAGGAAAAGGCAATCGTCGGCCGGCTCACCGGGCAGATGCTGATGCGCGGCTCGACGCAGCACACGCGCCAGCAGATTCAAGATGAACTGGACAAGCTCAAGGCGCGACTCAATATTGGCGGCGGCGCCACGGGGGTAACGGCAACCGTCGAAACTGTTCACGAGAACCTTCCGAAGGTCCTCGCCCTTGCGGCCGAGATATTGCGACAGCCGGCGTTTCCGGCGACCGAGTTCGAATCGTTACGCCAACAGACGATTGCAAGCATCGAGCAACAGAAATCCGAGCCGGATGCAATCGCCATGCAGGCATTCCAAAGGCAAATGAACCCTTATCCGAAGGGCGATGTCCGATACGTTCCGACTTTCGATGAACAAATTGCGGAGCTTCGCGCGCTCACGACGGACGATCTCAAGAAGTTCCACACGGAGTTTTACGGCGCATCGAACTCGGAGTTGGCGATTGTGGGCGACTTCGACACGGAAGAGGCACAGAAAGCCGTCGGAACGCAGCTGGCCGGCTGGAAGAGCCCGAAGCCGTACACGCAGGTGAAGAATCCATATCGCAGGATCGACGCGGTGAATCAGTCCTTCGATACGCCGGACAAGGCGAATGCGTTCTTCGTTGCCGGCATGCGGGTGAACCTTCGCGATGAGGATCCGGATTATCCAGCGCTTGTTCTGGCCAACTACATCATTGGATCGGGAATCAACTCGCGATTGTTCGCGCGCATCCGCGGTAAGGAAGGCCTGAGCTATGGAATCGGATCGGGGTTGTCGCTGGCCCCCACAGAGAACAACGCGCTTTTCATCGCTACCGCGATATCCGCCCCGGAAAACGTGGCCAAAGTGGAGGCGTCTTTCAAGGATGAGATTTCGATCATTCTCAGGGATGGTTTTAGCGATGCAGAAGTGGTGGCGGCCAAAGCGAGCTGGCTGCAGGCACAGCAGGTGAGCCGTGCCCAGGACCGGGAGCTGGTCGGCCGAGTTGGGAACCAGATCCACTACGGCCGGACCATGGCCTGGGATGCCGACCTTCAGAAGAAAGTCCAGGCCCTCTCGCCGGCCCAGATCGCGCAGGCACTTCGCCGTCATCTCGATGTGTCGGCCATGACCTTCATGAAGGGCGGGGACTTCAAGAAGGCGGGCGCAAAACCGTAGAAAACGCGGGCTAAAGCCCGCGTTCACGCCCTTAGAACTTCACCACAAAGGCCGTAATGATCGCCACGTCATTCTTCTTGAGAGGGACACCGGCCCGGATGACCGGGCGGTTCTTGTAAAGATCGTTCACTTCGAACTTCAGTTCGCTGTTTTGCGTAACAGACGCTGCAATGCCGAGCGCCATATTGTAAAGAGCATCCGCCCACTCGTTGGTCTTCCAAAGACCTGAGACCGATTGAGTGATGGTCGAAGTCTTGGATAGCTTCCAATTCAGGCGCTCGGCGGCGTTGTAGGCTCCCGAGCCTCGCCTGCTACGGCCGGGATTTCTCTCCCAGATTCCGCCGAGACCGTTATCTATCGTCAGCGCCGCCGCGTCGGTATTCCATAGCTTGTAGCCTATGCCGACCGTGGGCGACCAGAGATACATAATGTCCTTGAACTTGTCCCGGAGATATTCCGCCTGCCCGAAGCCAAACAAACGCCCTGTGAGAGTGTACTCATCCCGCCCCAAGAACGATGTCCGGTCGATGATTGCGTCTTTGTCCTTGTCGCCCCGCAAATAGAGTCCGTTCAGCTTGATCACATTTCTGGTCTTCGCATCGCGCACCAAACCGAACGAGAGGTTGAAGTTTTTCGTATCGCTGTTGCCGCGGGTCAACGCGAGACCGCCGGCGAAGTTCCCCGCCCACGTTTTGGAAGGCGTTGCCGGGGCCTGTGCCAGAGCAGGCGCCGCACCGCTTACTGCGATCGCTGCCAAAGTAACCCAATATGTTAGTTTCCTCATGGTCTGGCGCTTCTGCAAACTATGCACCAAAGAGGGAACGCGGGAGAAAAATCGGGGTCAGACGCGTGAATTCCCTTTTTTCGATCAGGGAGTCTTGAATGAAAAAAGGGAATTCACACGTCTGACCCCGATTTTTCTCCCGCATTCCCGGCCAAATTTTCCCGCTTTAGATGCAGTGTGGGCTGGTGTATTTGCTCTCGAGCCGATGGAACAGGTGCGCGTGGCGGCGCGCGGCTTCACGGATGTCGAGTTCGATTTGTTCCAGGCAATCCCCGTGAAAGATGTCCGCGAGGAGGCTTGTGTATAACCTGGAGACCACGACAAACTCATCAGCGGGATCCAGTCTCGAAGCTCGCCTTAGCTGCAGAAACAGGCTCTGTGCCTTGTCGAGGCGGCCGGCTGCCAGACAGCGGTGCGCAACCTCATCCATGAAGCCTAAAACGACCTGGAGATCCTCGCCATCGATGTCGTGGCGGTTCTCCACGCGGTCGCCCATGAGTCTCAGGACTTCAAGGCCGCGGAGGATAACTTGCCGAGCTTCAAAAACGGGCGCTGTTGCAGGCATACACAGTATTTGAAACGCTAATGGATGCCAAGAATAGTAGTAGAAAGCAAAAGTGGCAAGAACTTTTTGTGATAAGCTTTTCGCCGTCAAAAAGTAACAGTCCTAGACGTGTAAGGAGGCGCTGGTGAGCACAACTTTAAATGGCCAAGCCCCGTCAATCGAAAAGGAATTTTCTACAAAGGAAGACAAGCCGCCATATCCCGGAATTCCAACGACTTCCGACGGCGCGGGCATGGTGGTTTGGGTGGAGACCCATGTGACGCAGGGTGCATGCGCATACCCGATCACGTCATCCACCACGATGGGTGGCGGGTACCAGGCTGAAGTGGCGAACGGAAAGCGGAATCTGTGGGGTGAAGAGTTAGCGTTCATCGAGCCGGAATCCGAACATAGCGCTGCCAGCACGTGCGAAGGTTTTGCGGTATCGGGCGGCCGCGTCACCAACTTCACCTCAGGTCAGGGACTGATCCTGATGAAGGAAGTTCTCTATACGATCTCGGGCAAGCGCCTTCCCATTGTCTTCCACATTGGAGCTCGGGCGCTCACATCGCAAGCCCTGAACGTCCATACGGGTCACGATGACGTTTATGGTGTCGCGGACTGCGGCTGGGGCGTCTTGTTTGCCCGGAACGCGCAGGAAGCCGGCGACCTCGCCTTGATTAGCCGTCGCACCGCAGAGGAAACCGAAACTCCGTTTCTCAATGTTCAGGACGGCTTTCTCACCACGCACACGATTGAAAATGTGAAGCTTGCCGAGCCGGAACTGATGCGGCAGTTCGTCGGGCATCCGTCCGAGCGCACCCGGGCGCTGTTTGACCCGCGAGTTCCTTTGATGTCGGGAGTCGTGCAGAACCAGGACAGCTACATGAAGGGCAAGATCGCCCAGCGCAGATTCTACGATCGCGTCCTGCCGACGCTCAAGGCAGTGATGGATGACTATTCCCGCCTGACCGGGCGCAAATACGACGTTGTGATGCCCTACCGGCTGGAAGATGCCGATTACGCCGTCGTCGGATCCGGATGCATGATCGAAACCGGAGAGGCCGTGGTGGACTACATCCGCGAGAAGATGGGGATCAAAGTCGGCCTCCTGCACGTCAGTTGCTGGCGGCCATTTCCTTCCATTGAAATCGTGGAAGCCCTCCGTCACTGCAAGGCCATTTCGGTCATCGAACGCCTCGACGTGCCGATGATGCAGTCCAACCCACTTTTGTGCGAAATCAAGGCCGCTTTCGCCGACTCGGTGTCAGGAACACCGGGTTATCCGGAACTGGATCGTATCCCCCGCTTCTTCGGCGGCTCCGCAGGATTGGGCAGCCGCGACGTCCGCGCCGGCGACTACATCGCCATTGTTGAGAACATGCGCAGCGATAGTCCACGAACCTATTTCACGGTCGGAATCAAGCACGAAACTGCTCTGACCGTGACGAACGATCCTGACGTGCGAACGCCAGGCTCTTTCTCGATGCGCGGCCACTCGGTAGGCGGATACGGATCGGTCACCACAAACAAGATCATCGCGACCATCGCTGGCGAAGTCTTCGGTATGGACGTTCAGGCTTATCCGAAATACGGATCGGAAAAGAAGGGTCTTCCGACGACCTACTACCTGACCATCGCAAAAGACCACATCCGCGTCCATTCCGAGCTCGAACACGTCGAGTTCATTCCGCTCAACGATGTCAACGCATTCAATCTGGAAAATCCGCTGGCCGGCCTTTCGGATAACGGCATGGTGTTCGTGCAAAGTCCATGGACCGATCCGGACAAGATCTGGGACCGCATCCCGGCGTGGGCGCGAAGAAGCCTGATTCAGAAGAACGCGAGAGTGTTCGCACTGGACACAGTGAAGATCGCCAAGGAAGTCTCTTCGCTGGCGGACTTGCAACAGCGCATGCAGGGTATCGTGCTTCTCGGAGTGTTTCTGAGAGTTACGCCGTTCACGTCGGAAAGCGGCATCAGCGATGAAGCGTTGTTCACAGGCGTGGAGAAGGCGATTCGAAAATATTTCGGCAAACGCGGCGAGCGCGTTGTTCAGGACAACCTGCAGGCCGTTCGGCGTGGTTACAACGAATTGATGGAAATCTCGAAAGAAGTCATGCTGGCAAACCCTGGCAAGAGTCAGGTCGCAACATCGTAGGCGCCGGCTTCAGCCGGCGCGGGCCGGCTAATGCGGCCCCTGCGAATAAGGAGTCAAGGTAATGGAAGAACGAATTGATGTTCCTGTTGAAGAACTCGCCGAAGATATCCGGTTAAACGTCGTCGACGTCGAGGACTTCAACACGCGTGTTGTCGGCGCCTATAACGACGGCTCGGCGGAAAAGGGCCTCGAAGCCGACGATGCTGTAGCACGCAGCATCATTCCCGCCGCCACGGGCGCGCTTCGTGATTTCAGCTATATTGCTCCCGACATTCCGGAGTTCATTACCGAGAATTGCGTCGGCTGTATGGACTGCGTGACCGAGTGCCCGGATACGGCCATCCTTGGAAAGGTTATCGAGCCCGCGATTCTCGAAGAAAGGCTTGCCGGAATTCCCAACGAAGAAGAGCGCGCGACGATGGGCGCGCAGTGGGGAATTACCAATAAGTATTTCACGGTTCTCGAAAAGAAGAATCCCGGTAACGGCGGCAAGTTCGGAATCTTCATCGATCCGTCGAAGTGCAAGGGTTGTGCCGAGTGCGTCGATGCATGTGGCGATCACAACGCGCTGAAGATGGTCGCCAAGACTGACGAGAACATGCAGTGGTACAAGAACGCATTCGCCTTCTACCGCAGCATGCCGGAAACGCCGAAGAAGTTCATCAACGAGAAGGCCCTGGCGGATATGATGCTCGCCGAGCGTTCCCTCCTGTACGTGGGCGGCGCCGGATCCTGCATGGGATGCGGCGAAGCGACGGCTCTGCGCATGATGCTGGCTGCAACGGGCTTCGTGTACGGAAGAGAAAACATCGGTATTGTGGCTGCAACCGGCTGCAACACCGTGTACACGTCAACGTATCCATACAATCCGTATCAGGTTGCCTGGACCAATTCCCTCTTTGAAAATGCGCCCGCTGTCGCGATGGGCGTGCGCGCGAGGTGGGATTCGCAAAGCTGGCAAAAGAAGCGTCTGTGGATCATCGGCGGCGACGGCGCGATGAACGACATCGGTTTTCAATCGCTGTCGCGAATGCTTGCGTCCGGCATGGATATCAAGGTCATCGTTCTCGACACGCAGGTGTACTCGAACACCGGCGGCCAGACGTCGACCAGCTCGTTCAAGGGCCAGGATGCCAAGATGAGCTTCCACGGAAAGGTGATCCAGGGAAAGAAGGAGAACAGGAAGGAGCTTGCCACTATTTGCATGATGCACAAGGACGTCTACGTCGCGCAAACGACCTGCTCTCACGTCAATCACTTCTACAAGGCCATCATGGAATCCAACGAGTATCCGGGCCCCGCGATTGTCAACGTGTTCACCACATGCCAGCCGGAACACGGCGTGGGCGACAACATGGCCGAACACCAGGCGAAGCTGGCCGCGGATTCGCGCAGCTTCCCGGTCTTCATTTACGATCCGCGGAAAGGCTCGAAGATCAAAGAGCGCCTGAGCCTGGCCGGAAATCCGAATGTGAAAGAAGACTGGTACGTCAATCCCAAGACCGGCGAACCCGTAGACTTCATCACGTTCGCCCGTTCCGAAGGCCGTTTTGCCAAGCACTTCGATAAGGAAGGAAATCCGTCCGCGGTTCTGTTGTCCACAAAACAGGAACGGCTGGAGAACTGGCACATTCTGCAGGAGCTGGCCGGTATCCGGTAACTCAAGGGCAAAGAATTAGCCGCGAATTACGCGGATTACGCAAATGGGCGCATCAAAGAGTCTTTGATGCGCCCATTTGCGTAATCCGCGTAATTCGCGGCTAATTCTTTGTACCCTTGTATGATATACGCGCATGGAAAACGACCTCGAATTGAGGCATCTCCACCAAACCATCGTGGCTCTCCGCGACGAACTGGAACGAGCGCGCTTCGAAGAGCGGGAACACGTCCAGCGCGCGGTGGCCAGGGAGAACGAAGAGATCCGCCAGCTGCATGAAAGTATTATCGCGCTCCGGGAACAGCTCGAAATTCGGGAGGCCCAATTCGAGGAAAAGCTGCGGAAGGTCGAACTGCAAAACGATCATGAGAAAGCTGAATTGCATCAAACCATAGCGAAACTCCGGCAAAGTTTAGAAGAACTGAATGAAGGCGCTAAAAAAACCGGGGAGCCAGCCTAAGCCTCGTCGCCGAGCCCACCTCGCCGAACTGTTACTCGACGTATCGAACAAAATCGCTCTCGCAGGGAATTTGAGCGAATCCTTCGATGTGCTTGCTCAAATTGCAGCTTCGGTCGTCAATGCGGAGCGCGGGTCGATCAAGCGCTTCGATCCCGACATCGACAAGAAAACCAGTTACATGACAAAGACGATTCTCTGCGTCCCTCTCCGCACCTTGAAGGGGGAGATCATAGGCGTTGCGGAGGTTCTGAACAAGAAGCAAGGCCGATTCACCGAAGAAGATCTCGAATTGCTCGAAGCGGTGGTGCGGCAGGCCGCGATTGCCCTCGAGAGCAAGCGGACCGCGGAAGAACTCGAGCATGACCGGCAGCACCAGCTCGAAGTGCTGAAGATTGTTTCGGAAGCATCGACGGAGATCAAACTCGGTCCGTTGCTCCAAAAGCTCATGGGCACGATTACCAGAATGCTCGATGCGGAACGATCGACGCTTTTTCTCAACGACGAAAGGGACAATGAGCTCTACACCGAAGTCGGTGAAGGGCTGGGCGCGACGCAGATCCGGTTCCCGAATCATGTCGGCATCGCCGGAACGGTGTTCCGATCCCTGGAAACCGTCAACATTCCGCATGCATATGCCGACCTGCGCTTTAACCCCTCGGTCGATAAACTTACTGGATTTTTCACACGATCGATCCTTTGTGTTCCAGTCATCAATAAGCACGGCAAGACTATCGGTGTGACTCAGGTCCTCAACAAGCGGGGAGGATCCTTCACCGGCGATGACGAGGGTCGGCTCAGGGCATTCACGTCCCAGATCTCCATCGCCCTGGAAAATGCCAAACTGTTTGCTGACGTCCAGAACATGAAGTACTACAACGAGAACGTTCTGGAGAGCCTGGGAAGCGCCGTCGTCACTTTGAACGAAGAAGGCAGAATCATCACCTGCAACGCCGCGGGCCTGCGGGTCCTCAAAGTCTCCCTTGACAACATTCTGAAGCGCAGAGCCGCCGACGTTTTCTCGGGGACCAATAGCTGGCTCGCAGAAAAGATTGAGCTTGTGGGGCAGAAGCAAACTCAGGATGTGACGATGGATGCGGAGCTCGTTTTTGAAGACAAAAAGATCTTCGCCAACGTCACCATTCTGCCGTTGATCAGCACGAACCGGAAGAAACCCGGTTCGCTGATCATGATCGAAGACATCACGAGCGAAAAAAGGCTGAAGTCGACCATGTCGCGTTATATGGATCCGTCCCTGGCCGAGAAACTCCTCGAAGGCGGCGCCGGTATTCTGCGCGGGCAAAGCACCGTCGCGACCGTCTTGTTCTCAGACATACGGAGCTTCACGGCCCTGACCGAAGAGCTGGGACCCCAATCGACTGTCAGTCTGCTGAACGAGTATTTCACGATCATGGTGGACTGTATTCAGCGCGAAGGCGGCATGCTCGACAAGTTCATGGGCGATGCGTTCATGGCGGTGTTTGGAACGCCGATCGCCCACGATGACGACGCAGATCGCGCCGTTCGGGCTGGTACCGCTATGCTCCGCGAGTTGACGGCATACAACATTCGCCGGGCCGCGGATGGCCGAAAACCCATCGAAATCGGCATCGGAATCAACACAGATACCGTCGTTTCCGGCAATATCGGCTCGCCGCGCCGAATGGACTACACGGTGATCGGCGACGGCGTCAACCTGGCATCGCGCCTGGAGGGCGCGTGCAAACAGTATCGCGCCCGGCTGCTGTTGACTGAATACACTTTCGGGAAACTGCACGGAACATATCGCAGCCGCGAAATCGACCGGGTTCTGGTGAAAGGAAAGACACAGCCGGTCGGTGTCTTCGAGATCCTGGATTATCACAGCGAAGTATCGTTCCCCAACATCATGGAAGTTCTGAATTTCTTCCGTTACGGCCTGAGATGCTATCGAGAACGCCGCTGGGAGGACGCCATCTCTGCATTCGAAGAAGCGCTCAACCTGAATCCCTCAGACTTCCTTTCCATCATGTACCTGCAAAGGTGCGAGCACCTTAAAAAGAACCCGCCGCCGGCGGATTGGAATGGGGTCTGGGTAATGGAGACCAAATGAGAAATGGGAAAGAAATAAGAGGAACCACAAGAAGAAGCAAAGAATTAGCCACAAAAGGCACAGAAGGCGTAAAAGGGTCAAATCCTTTTGGGCCTTTTGTGCCTTTTGTGGCTAATTCTTTGCTTCTTCTTGTGGTTCCTCTTGTTGCAATCATTTTTCTATTCCTGATTGATACAGTCCACGGCCAGAGCAGTAATGCGACGATTTCGGGCAGTGTCGTCGATCCCGTTGGAGCCGCCGTCCCCGACGCAACCGTTACTGCCGAAAACACCAGAACCGGCGTCGTTACGACCATGACAACGACCGGGGCCGGCGTGTATCAGTTCCCGAGCCTTGTGCCCGGTACCTATCAGATTTCGGCGGAGAAGGAGGGTTTCAAGAAGGAAACGCACCAGAACCTGGTGCTCGACATATCGGCAAAGCTGAATCTGAACTTTCAGCTCCAGTTGGCCGGAGTGAGCAGCCAGATCGAAGTGAAATTCATTCTGGATTCGACGCTCGGAACAACATCAACATCCGTCGGGGGAGTGATCAATGATCAACGGATCCAGGACCTCCCCCTTCCGGACCGCGACGCGCTGGGCCTGGTTCTCACCCAGGGCGGCCTGTTTGGAGACAATTTCGCCGGATCCCGTATCGGCGCGTTGAATGTCTCAAGGGACGGCATCAACATCATGGATCAGCGGATCAACGGAGGTGTGAATTCCGTATTTTTCACGAGCGTGGATTCGGTTTCCGAAGTACGCGTGATCACGTCGCCTGCCGATGCAGAGCTTGGGCGCGGCTCCGGGCAGGTACAGATATTGACCCGTTCAGGAACGAATGCATTCCATGGCAGCATCTTCGAGTCGCATCACAACTCGGTATTGAACGCGAACAACTGGGCATTCAACTGGCTCGGAATCCCACGGGATCCGTTGGTCAGCAACCAGTTCGGGGCGCGGCTCGACGGGCCGATCAAACGGAACGAGACTTTCTTCCATGTGCTCTTTGAGGGACTGCGCGAAAGGCCTCATGAGCGTGTGACAGCGACGGTGTTCACATCTCAGGCACGACAGGGCATCTTTCGGTTTTTTCCCGGAGCGCGCAATAGCAATGCCGATGCGCCCAATCCTACAGTGGATCTGGCGGGCAATCCTGTACGCCCCGCCGGCGCCACCGGGGATCTTCGATCCATCAATGTTTTTGCGGCAGATCCTTCGCGGCCGGCAATGGATCGTACGGGTCTCGTGCAGAGCTTTCTGAGCGCGATGCCGCTGCCAAACGATTACCGTGCAGGCGACGGCCTGAACACGGCCGGTTACACATGGCTTCGGCCTCTGCCCGGTGACAGGAATCAGATCGATACCCGGCTGGACCATTGGTTCAACCCGAAGAACCATCTCGCCTTCGTATTCACCCGCGAAGGTATCGATAGCGTCAATACCTTTATGCCCCAGCAATACCCGGACTCTCCACGCGACCGCACGACAGTTCACACGACGTTCTATTCACTCTCTCTGACCTCAACCCTCAATTCCCGGCTCGTGAACGAATTCCGCGCCGGGGAACAACGCTCGAAACTGCGATTTTACGCGCCGTGGGAATTGGACGCGGGCCTGGCGGCGTTGCCACGGGCAGACGGCCAACCTTACCTGCTGGAACCCGCTTCAGTCACACCCCGCGTCGATACAAACAGCGATCCCCAGGCGCGAATCTCGCCGTTGTACTCTTACGCGGATACGGTCAGCTGGATCAAAGCCAGGCACGCACTCAAAGGCGGCGTGGAAGTCCGATTTGTGAGCTCGAACGGCTACAACTCTTTCGACCTCATGCCCCGCACCGTGTTCGGCTCCGGTGGTGTTCCGGTTTCGGGTCTCGACAGCTTTAGTGTTCCCGGTCTCGGAGTGAACGAGACCCTGGCTCAGAACCTGCTGGTCGATTTGTCGGGATCGGTGGACAATGTCCGGCAGGCGTTCAACGCAACCGGTGGCAAGAACCCGATGTTCCTCGCGGGCGAAACCAAGCAACGCACCTGGCGACAGAGGGAGTTCAGCACATTCTTCAAGGATGATTTTAACGTTCGTCCCAATCTCACGCTGAATCTCGGCGTTCGCTACGAATATTACGGTGTGCCGTTTGAAGCAAACGGCAAGGCGGCCGCAATTGTCGGCGGCTCCGGCGGTCTGTTCGGAATCTCGGGTACGGGCTTCGCCGATCTGTACCACCCTGGTGTAAATAACGGATCACTGACACGGATTGAACTCGTCGGAAAGAACTCACCTAATCCGCAAAAAAAGCTCTACAACAACGACTGGAACAACTTCGCGCCCGCCGTCGGCCTGAGCTGGTCGCTTCCCTACTTCGGAAGAGACAAAACAATCCTCCGGATGGGATACAGTGTCGGATACGAGCGGAATGCCCTGAGGCTGATAGACATTGTGTCCGGCGACGAGCCGGGGTTGAGAACAACCAGTTATCTTTTTTCCGACCAACTGCTGACTCTGGGAGACGTCCACCTTCCCTTGCAGCCGACTGAACAGCCCCTGGAAACCGTTCCCCTCACCGACAGGTTTCAAACCGTTCGCTCATTCGATACCAATCTGAGAACGCCCTACGTCCAGAACTGGAATCTCACGATCGAGAGGCAACTGCCAGGTGACTTTGGCCTCGAGCTTCGATACGTCGGCAGCAAAGGAACAAAGCTGCTGCGGTCCGTCGATATCAATGAAGTGAACATTTTCGAAAACCAGATTCTCGACGCGTTTCAATTGACTCAGGCGGGCGGCTCGGCTCCGCTTTTTGATCGGATCTTCAACGGCCTGAACCTCGGCCTGGGCCGCGTGAACGGCACGACAGTCCGGGGATCCGCTTCATTGAGGGCTTTACAGGACACGCGCGCGTTCCTTGCATTTAACAGCGCCGGCGCGTTTGCGGAGTACCTGAACTCCACGGCGGATTTCACAGGTGTGCCCGGCGGCCTCGTCCGGCGCGCAGGTTTGCCCGAGAATTTCATTGTGGCCAACCCGCAGTTCGGCGAGGCGGTACTCACAGGCAATCTGGCCAATTCGACCTATCATTCCTTCCAGGTTGAAGTAGAGAAGCGTTTTTCAAAGGGCTGGACACTCCAGAGCAATTACACGTGGAGCAAAGCGCTCGGCGAAGAGGAGGGCGATTCGCAGGACCTGCAGAACAGCTACCGCAACGGCCGCGATCGTCACGCGGACAAACGTATTCTCGGTTTCAACAGGTCCCACATCGCTCGTACCAACGGCACGGTTGAGCTGCCTTTCGGTCCCGGCCGCCGCTTTCTGGGAAACTCCGCGGGCAAGCTCGCAAGCCTAACCGAACACTGGCAGATCGGCACCATATTCAATTTGTTTTCGGGCCCGCCGCTGGGCTTCGATTCCGGGGTGCAGTCGTTGAATCAGTTCGCGGACAACACTCCGACGCTTGTCGGGCCATTACCGGCGAAGGGACACGTTCAACGCGGCAGCAACGGCGCAACGTTCTTTGCCGGACTGAAGACGGTCCCCGACCCTGCCATTCAAAGCCTGACCAATGCGCAGGGACTCGCGGAGAGCAGCAAACTTCAGGCTATCGCCAATGGCTCGGGCAACCTGATCATGGTGAATCCCACACCGGGACGGCTCGGCAATCTTGCGCCGTACGTGATGGAAGGTCCGGGCACCATTCAGCTCGACGCCAATGTGTTGAAGCGGTTCGAAATCCGGGAAGGAAGAACTGTTGAGATTCGCGCCGACTTCCTGGATGTTCTGAACAAGCCGCAATTCGCTTCTCCCAATACCGACATCAACTCCACGGACTTCGGCCGCATCACCTCTGCAGTAGGCAACCGGGTTATCGTACTGGGCGCCCGGATCAATTTTTGAATTCACCATGAAGATCCTGTACATCAAAGACGAAGAGGTCCTGCAGCTTGTCACTGTGCCGGAGGTCATCGAAACTCTCGAAGCGGCATTCGGGGATCAGGCCAAGGGTCGAGCATTTACCAACTCGCGCAACCGGCTGCGTATGCCGGGAACGACGCTTCACATGATGGCCGGCGCGATTCCAGGTTATTTCGGATACAAGGCCTACACGGTCGGCGCCGGCAAGGCGCAGTTCCTGTTCTTTTTGTATGACGCACAGACAACCGACCTCGTCGCAATGATGGAAGCGGACACGCTTGGCCAGATTCGTACGGGCGCGGCGACCGGTCTTGCGACCCGGCTGCTCTCGAATCCCGACGCGAGTGAGGCCACGCTGTTCGGTGCAGGCTGGCAAGCCCAAAGTCAGTTGCTCGCCATGGATTCGGTTCGCAGTTTGAAGCGGGTGTGGATCGTGAATCGAAATTCCGACCGCCGTGAAGCATTCATCCGGAAGATGCAGCCGCAGGTGAAGGCCAGGCTCGTAGCGGCTGGTTCCCCGGACGAGGCCGTGCGTTCCAGCCAGATCGTGACGACGATGACGAGCAGCCGCGAGCCGGTCCTGAAAGGGGAATGGCTGCAGCCGGGCACACACGTCACGGCAGCCGGCGGCAATTCACTGCTCCGGAAAGAGATCGATGACGAGGCGGTTCTGCGCGCGAACCGGGTCGTCGTGGATTCCGTCGAACAGGCGAAGATCGAGGTTGGTGAGTTTGTGGGTGTCATCGAAACCGGCCGCCGTCGTTGGGAAGATTTCGTCGAGCTGCGGCACGTCGTGCCGGGCTTGATCCCGGGAAGAACCGATCGTTCGGATATCACGCTCTTCAAATCCCAGGGCCTCGCGCTGGAGGATGTCGCGATCGGAAGATTGGTTTATGAGCGGGCTCTAAAACAAGGTCTGGGCCGAACGTCGGACTTATAACCATTTTTTGAGAAGGTTTTCGGGGGAGCGAAAGATTGTCAGGCGAGGGTATTCCCCTCCTGGAACAGGAGGGGTGGCTGCGCCATTAAAAGAAAGATCCCGTTCCGAAGCGGCGCAGACGGGGTGGTCAGACCGGCGCGCCGACGTTTTCGCCGAACTGACCACCCCGGCCGCGCCTTTCAAAGGTGGCTTCGCGGCATTTGTCGCGGTAGGAATGGAGATCACTCTCCACCCCCCGCACAGATCCGGACGTACAGATTGCCCATATCCGGCTCTTGCCTCGGGTCAGCCGCCAAAGCGTGCTGACGGATAAGGATGACAGATGACAGCGGCAG